>Ga0315906_10000589_pt1 | contig 57989 bp, 51 predicted proteins | sample LakEriMetagenome_4_FD_203526 | JGI IMG/M metagenome (GOLD analysis project Ga0315906, IMG submission 203526) | Freshwater fungal communities from buoy surface, Lake Erie, Ohio, United States - Buoy 2 MA122 | ecosystem: Environmental > Aquatic > Freshwater > Lake > Lake biofilm | place: USA...
CCAAGACTGCTGGCCGAATGAGGCCGATGGTGGCGCACAAGCGCGGCAAACCTCGGCGGAGGACCTGCTTCGGCCAGCGTGCCGAGGGAAACCGTTCCACTGCGACGACTATTTCAGCGGCCTGTTAAGCTTGCAACCTTCCCCGGGCGCGGCAGTCTCCGCGCCGGGATACGGCCAGGGCTGCGGATCACCGGCTGCCGCCGACACGGGGTGCGAGGGTCGAGGCGGTGGGATGATACAATGCTCCGCGCCCGCAATAAGGCAGATGGCTACGCTAGTGTTCGCCACCTGACGCAAGATTCCCTTCGTGTGGCAGGCGTGTCATCCTGAGACGCGAACGCCGCGCCCTCGGCACCCTCGAAGATGTCTCCGGTAGCCGGTAGCATGCGTCAGACTCGGAACACTAGTAGTCGCCGCCACGACAGCTGTTGAATTTATGCGAAAATGCGCCTTTAGTTTCTATCGTGTACTTATCAAAGTCAACCGTAACAAATAATGGGTTTCTACTCTCAAATATAGCTACATCTAAATCAGGATCAAACGTCATCGTAATCATCTCCAAGGCTGCGAAATGATATTGTGTATCTATCCTCTTGGCGGGCTCGCTAAAGGAAGATAGGCTTCTGCCGCCCTCTGTTTGGTAAGTTACGGAGCAGTAAGATGGTGAGAATAATCTAGCGAGTAAGAATTGGTGTTCACAGGTCGCTGAAATATAATCAAATCCGTTCTCATCCTCGCAAATACGCGACTGCTCCGGCTGCACAGCGAACGACATCCACGCTGCTACGATTGCAGCAAGGCCAAGATAGCCCTTAAGGTTCGAGCTGCCGCCAGCTGAGCCGTCCTGCTCCGACATCACGCTTCCACTTCCCGCTTAGCCCTTGCATTCAAATGCAATATCACTTTGAGAAAACCATAGCTAGAGTTCGCCGTCCGACAAAAAGTACCCGCGAGCCAAGTAGACCGAACCTTGTATGGCTTGAACTCGCACGAAAAATTTCGCCTCTTTAGTGGGAACTTTGCGTCAGATTCAGAACACTAGAGCTGTGGCGACAGAGGATGGCTGGCCGCCCTTTTTGGCCATTGTGGACGTGGGCCACGTTATTGAGCTCTATGCGGCAATCGGCTGTTGAGGCCCATGCGCACCTGAACTCAATACGCGATACCAAGAAAGCGAAAAATTGGATCACAATGCCAAGGCAAGCAGAAGCCACTCTTTCAGGCTCCCAAGCAATACCGCCAGTTTACCCCAATAAGGTAGTGCGAGAACTGCGGGAGGAACGGCAACAGCGCCCGCGACTCCAAGTGTCGTCCCGAACGACTTGCAGAACGCATCGACTGTCATGTCAATTTTACCTGCGACCCAACGAACCGCCTTTCTGAGAAACGATGCCTTTTGGGCAACAGCCTCGACATTTGGCTGATCCGAGGCAAGTTCCGCCTCAATCTCATCAAGGCTTTCAGCAACTTCCCTGAGTTCTTCTCCTTGCAGTTCAAATTCTTGGGGTGGATGATTGTGTCCGATGCCACCATGTGGAGCGGGCTTGGGCAGGTCATCTTTCAGAGCAGAAATTTGGTCCAAGACTGCTGCGCGTGCAGCCTTCTCTTCCTCGTTACCGAGGCCTGCACTTTGGCCCTCGCTGGCAATCTCCTTTAGTTTCTCAAACGAGAGTTCTTCCTGCGCATAGTCTTCCGCAACCGCCGCAATCCTGGGAGAACGGACGCGCAGCATGTCAGGCTCCGATCAAAGGCGCGCTGTTGCGGTTGCGATAGGGGTGCGTGGCGGGCAGTTGGTAACTCATGCGCCACTTATTTGCGAGATAACCCTCTACATTTTGTTTCTCTAACGGTGACATAACCCGACATACCCCAAATAGACGACCGTCAAAATAGCTTCGTTTTGGGAGGTGAACAAGCGTTTTTCGCTCTGAGCGGTGTCTGTGGTCGCGCAAACGCCTGGAACTGGGCGGATCGGCCCGCGAACCTGCCTTCTCCTGGCCTGGTGGCGACGTTTTTTTGGCGCGTTGGACGAAGCTGTCCTGCCGATTTCGTTCTGTTTGGGGCTGAAGTGCGGTCACGCGCATGACAGTGGCGCTCGCAAGCGTCGGATGTCGGCGAGGATGGCGCGCACCATCGGGCCTGTGACGGCCACCTCGGCCAACTGGAAGGTGATGGCGCGGGCGTGACGGACGACACGCGCCCCGATCTTGATCAGCTTTCCGCAAAGTTAACTTGAGACCAAGGACTCAGGTTCCGGCACCGCAAGGCGTGGGGCTGAAGTCCCTCCACCCGCACCAGAGCGACCCGGCCGGAACCGGGTGTGCAGCGATTGCCGACTATACCGGAAACGCTGCCAATTTCCCCCTCGCATCGCCCCGGAACCTTTGCTAGAAGGCGCGGGGTTTGGCTGCCCCGGCATTGTCGGGGGCAGTGGCGTTTTGTGTTTCGCGTGCTGGCGGAACGGGAAGGGCGCCCAGGGACATTGGATTTGGATCAGCGGCGCGAGAGGGGGATGCCCTGCGCCCGCCCCGGTGAGGAAAAAAGGACGAGACGATGCAGGTTACCGAAACCCTGAACGAAGGTCTGAAGCGCGCCTACACCATCACGGTGACGGCGGCCGAGCTTGACGCCAAGGTCCAGGAAAAACTGGTCGAGGCGCAGCCGGAGGTCGAGATGAAGGGCTTTCGCAAGGGCAAGGTTCCGATGGCCATGCTGCGCAAGCAGTTCGGCACCCGTCTGATGGGCGATGCGATGCAGGATGCCATCGACGGCGCGATGAAATCGCATTTCGACGCCAGCGGCGACCGCCCGGCCCTGCAACCCGAAGTCAGGATGGTGGGCGGCGAAACCTGGGCCGAAGGGCAGGATGTGGTTGTCGAGATGACCTATGAGGCGCTGCCGCCGATCCCGGATTTCGATGCGGGCAAGGTTGTGCTGGAACGTCTGGTCGTGAAGGCCGAGGCTGCCGCCGTGGACGAGGCTCTGGCAAATCTGGCAGGGTCTGCCCAGTCGTTCGAGGACCGCACAACTGGTTTCAGGGCCGAGGACGGCGATCAGGTGGTGATCGACTTTGCCGGGACGGTCGATGGCAAGGCGTTCGAGGGCGGGTCGGCGGAAGACTTTGCCCTGGTGCTCGGCTCGGGCTCGTTCATTCCGGGGTTTGAAGGCCAGCTGATCGGCGCCAGGGCGGGGGATGAGGTTTCGGTGAACGTGACCTTCCCCGAGTCCTATGGGGCCAGGCATCTGGCCGGCAAGGCGGCAGTCTTTGCCTGTACCGTGAAGGCCGTGAAAAGCCCGAAACCAGCCGCGATCGACGACGACTTGGCCAGGAAATACGGTGCCGACAGCCTGGATGCGCTGAAGGGGCAGATCGCCGAACGGCTGGAGGCGGAATATCTGGGTGCAGCGCGCGCGGTGATGAAGCGTGCGCTTCTGGATCAGCTTGATGCGCTGGTGAAGTTCGACCTGCCTGCGTCGCGGGTCACGGCCGAGGCAAGCCAGATTGCCCATCAGCTGTGGCATGAAGAGCATCCCGAAGTGCATGGGCACGACCACGGCACCGTCGAGCCGACTGACGAGCACCGGTCGCTGGCCGAACGCCGCGTCCGCCTTGGCCTGCTGCTGGCGGAAATGGGCCGCAAGGCCGAAATCACCGTGACGGACGCCGAAATGACCAGGGCCGTGCTGGCCCAGGCCCGTCAGTATCCGGGGCAGGAGCGCGCCTTTTTCGAGTTCGTGCAGAAGAACCCGCAGATGCAGCAGCAGTTGCGCGCGCCGATCTTCGAGGACAAGGTGGTGGATCACATCGTGGCCACCGCGAGCGTGACGGAGAAGGCCGCGACGAAGGAAGAGCTGGAAAAGGCGGTTGAGGCGCTTGACGATCTTTGATTGCCGCTGCGCGTGATTGCAGGAAGGGCCGCACCCGGGGTGTGGCCCTTTTCCTTTGGCGGGGGCGGATTCGTGCCGGATCAGGGCCAAGCGCCTGTCAGGTTGGCCGGCGCGCCGGCCTTGCGCGGGGTTCCTGTGTGGCGCAGGGACAAGAGAGCACAATTTCCCCGTGATCCGGAATGAAACAAGGCACCCCGCGGGGTGCCTTGTTTCCGGCCCGGTGTCTGAATGGGGTCAGGAGGCGTCGGTGATGAATTTCACCGCATCGCCGAAGGTCTGGATCGTCTCGGCGGCATCATCGGGAATCTCGATGCCGAATTCTTCTTCGAATGCCATCACCAGTTCGACCGTATCAAGGCTGTCTGCGCCCAGATCATCGATGAACGAGGCATTATCCGTTACCTTGTCAGCATCAACGCCCAGATGCTCGACGACGATCTTCTTCACGCGGTCGGCGATGTCGCTCATGTCAGTCCCTCTCAAAGATGCGGGAAGCCCCGCTTTGTCTGTTTCCGGTCGGCCCGGCATTGGTTTTGCCAGACATCAGGCCGACATTGCCTGCGCACCTGCCGCCCGTTCTGCGCGCCTATAGCAAGGGTGTCCGCGCAAGGCAAACCCTTTCCCGTGGCGCTGTCCTGCCCTAGATCATCGCCATGCCGCCGTTCACGTGCAAGACCGCGCCGGTCACATAACCCGCTTCCGGGCTGGCGAGATAGAGGACGGCGGCGGCGATTTCAGACGCCTCGCCCATCCGCCCGGCGGGGACCGATGTCAGGATGCGGGTCTTCTGGTCTTCGCTCAGCCCGTCGGTCATCGCCGTGGTGATGAAGCCCGGTGCCACGCAGTTCACGGTGATGTTGCGGCTTGCCACCTCGGCCGCCAGCGATTTCGACATGCCCACCATGCCCGCCTTTGCGGCGGCGTAGTTGCCCTGGCCGGGGTTGCCGGTGGCCCCCACGACAGAAGAGATATTCACGATCCGCCCCCAGCGGGCTTTCATCATGCCGCGCAGCACACCCCGGCAAAGGCGGAAGCTGGAGGTGAGGTTCACCTCGATCACCGACTGCCATTCCTCGTCGGACATCCGCATGAACAGGTTGTCGCGGGTGATGCCGGCGTTGTTGACAAGAATATCGACCGATCCCATCGCCGCCGCCGCCGCCTTTGGCAGCGCCTCAACCGAGGCGGGGTCAGACAGATCGCAGGGCAGCACATGGGCGCGGCTGCCCAGATCTGCCGCCAGCGCCCCGAGCGGGGCGGTGCGGGTGCCGGACAGGGCCACCGTGGCCCCGGCGGCGTGCAGCGCCCGGGCGATGGCCCCGCCGATGCCGCCCGATGCGCCGGTCACCAACGCGGTCTTGCCTGTCAGATCGAACATGGTCGCGCTCCTCAGTTCTGGTTTGTTGCCTCGGCCACTGCTGCCGCCACCTCTTCGGGCGAGCCGATGGCGCGGGTGGTGATGCCGGGGGAGATGCGCCTGACCATGCCCGACAGGGCCTTGCCTGCGCCGATCTCCCAGATTTCGGTGACGCCCTGTGCTGCCATCCAGAGCACGGATTCGCGCCAGCGCACCGAACCTGTGACCTGTTCGACCAGAAGGGCGCGGATCACCTCGGGGTCGCTGACCGCCGTGGCGCGCACATTGGCGACCAGCGGCACGCGGGGGGGCAGCAGGGTGACAGCGGCCAGGGCGGCGGCCATGGCATCGGCGGCAGGCTGCATCAGGGCGCAGTGGAAGGGGGCGCTGACCGGCAGCAGCAGGGCGCGCCTGGCCCCCCTGGCCCTGGCAATCTCCAGCGCGCGTTCCACCGCGCCGCGATGCCCGGAGACCACCACCTGGGCCGGATCATTGTCATTCGCGGCCTGACAGACCTCGCCCTGCGCCGCTTCGGCGGCAACTTCGGCGGCGGCGGCGAAATCCAGCCCCAGCAGGGCGGCCATGGCCCCAACCCCAAGGGGGACAGCCGCCTGCATGGCCTGGCCGCGCAGGCGCAGCAGGCGGGCGGTATCGGCCAGGCTGAGGGCACCGGCGGCGCAAAGGGCGGAGTATTCGCCAAGGGAATGCCCGGCAACAAAGGCGACAGAGGTGATGCCCGCGCCCTCGGCCTCCAGCGCGCGCAGGGCGGCGATGGAGGTGGCCATCAGGGCGGGCTGGGCGTTGCGGGTCAGCTGCAGCTGGTCGGCCTGGCCGTTCCAGATCAGGTCCGAAAGGTTTTCCGACAGGGCGTCGTCCACTTCGGCGAAAACCGCACGGGCGGCGAGGCTGGCTGCCGCCAGATCGCGCCCCATGCCGATGGTCTGGGCCCCCTGGCCCGGAAATACGAAAGCGCGTGTCACGGTCTGCGTGCCCCCCTGGCGTCTTTTCCGACCGCATAGCGCGGCCCGCGTGCCCGCGCAATCTTTGCGCAGGGTGCTGCAAAAGCATCCCTGCCGCGTGCCGGACGGGAAGATCATCCTGATCCGCCGCAAAGGCGGCTGGCCATTCCGGGCAGATACGGAAACGCACCGCGTTTGCCCGCCCGGTCGGGGACCACGGCCCCATCTGGACCTTTCCCCCAAGCGCAACGCAGGCCAGCGCCCGGCCCGGCGGGCGTGATGCGCGCGCACCGCAGGGCCGGGGCGATGGCCCCGGCCAGACCGCGTGAGGCGCGCCTGCGGAAGAGTGTCCTGTTTTGCGGACAGCAGCCCATGCGGTTGCCACTTTTCAGCGGCCAGTCAGGCCCGCACGGGAGCGGGGGCTGCTGTTCGGCCAGGGGGAAGACTTGCATACCGGCTGGACCTATGTATAAGGCCGCATTCTTCCGCTTACCCACGTAACCGGTGCACCCCCTCGTGGACGGGCTGCGGAAGTGCAAAGGCCCGTCCTGTGAAATGCACCCGACAAGACTGGAGACGACATGCCGCTTTACGAGCATGTATTCATATCGCGTCAGGACCTTTCCAACACGCAGGCCGAGGGCCTGATCGAACACTTCACGGCCATCCTTGCGGACAACGGCGGCAAGGTCGTTGAAAACGAGTACTGGGGCGTCAAGACGATGGCCTACAAGATCAACAAGAACCGCAAGGGCCACTATGCCTTTCTGAAATCGGACGCGCCCGCCGCAGCCGTGCAGGAAATGGAACGCCTGATGCGCCTGCATGACGACGTGATGCGCGTGCTGACCGTGAAGGTCGACAAGCACGAGGAAGGTCCGTCGACGCAGATGCAGAAGCGTGATGACCGCGGCGAGCGCGGCGACCGGCCGGACAGGGGCGAGCGGCCCGAACGCGGTTTCGGCGGCGACCGTGGCGACCGTGGCGGCTTCGGCGGTGACCGGGGCGGCTTTGGCGGCGGCGACCGTCGGCGTTGATCAGGAGGGAATTGTAAATCATGGCGAACAAACCGTTTTTCCGCCGCCGCAAGGTCTGCCCCTTTTCCGGCGACAATGCCCCGGCCATCGACTACAAGGACACGCGGCTGTTGCAGCGCTATGTGTCCGAGCGCGGCAAGATCGTGCCGTCGCGCATCACGGCCGTATCGGCCAAGAAGCAGCGTGAGCTGGCCCGCGCCATCAAGCGCGCCCGCTTTCTTGCGCTGCTGCCCTATGCCGTGAAGTAAGGAGCAAGGCACATGCAAGTCATCCTTCTTCAGCGTGTGGCCAAGCTTGGCCAGATGGGCGAGGTCGTGACCGTCAAGGACGGATACGCCCGCAACTTCCTGCTGCCGCAGGGCAAGGCGCTGCGTGCGAACGACGCCAACATCAAGTCGTTCGAAGCCAAGAAATCACAGCTTGAGGTGCAGAACCTGGAGACCAGAAAAGCGGCGGAATCTGCTGCCGCAAAGCTGGACGGACAGGTTTTTGTCGTAATCCGCTCTGCCTCGGACGCGGGGGCGCTGTACGGGTCGGTGACGACCCGTGACGCCGCCGAGGCCGCAACCGAAGCCGGGTTCACGGTGAACCGGGCGCAGATCGTGCTGGACCGCCCGATCAAGGAACTTGGGATGCACAGGGTTACGGTCGTGCTGCACCCGGAGGTTTCGGTGAAGATCAGCCTGAACGTGGCGCGTTCGGCGGAAGAAGCGGAACTTCAGGCCTCGGGCAAGTCGATCCAGGAGCTGGCGGCGGAAGCCGAGGCGGCTGCGGATTTCGAGATTGCCGAGTTGTTCGACGAAATGGGCGCTGCCAACGATTTCGATCCGCGCGACGCGCGCTGATCCTTTTCGCCAGGCATGGAAACCGCGCCGGGACACCGGCGCGGTTTTTTCATGGCCCGGCCCGCCTGCCTGATCCCGGGCGGGGGTCTGTCCGGCCCACGGGCCACCCGGGGATATCTCTGCGGTTGACGCGGCAGGGGGCCATTGCCGGCAGGCGAGGCGGGCCGTAGTTTGGAACAACTATGTTCAGCGGAAACTGCTGTTGTTGAACATCATGCCGTGTTCAACAGAACTGCCGTGGCCCGGCGAACCCCGATTTTCAAAGGACTTCCCTGTTGTTCAACATCAAGGCATGTTCAACGGAACGGATTTCTGTTTAACATGGCTGTCTGTTCAACGAAGTTGGCGGTTGCGGAGGTAGCAAGATGTTCAACGAAAAAATTCCGGGTTGAACATGCCATGATCCGGCGTCATTCCCCGCTTGCCCATGCGGTTTATCTGGATCTGCTGGGGTCGCTTGGCGACGGGCAGGTCGCAGCCCTGCGCGGATCGCCCGCGCTGGAGGAGCGGTCGGGGCGAAGATACTGGTATGACAGCTACCGTGTCGGGGATCAGGTTCGCAAGCGCTACATCGGCGAGGATACACCTGACCTGGCAGAGCGCATGGCGCTGCACCGCGAAAATGTCCGGCGCAACAAGGACAGGGCCGGCCACCGGACGAGGCTGGTGCGCCTGCTGCGGGCCGAGGGGTTCCTGCCGATCGATGGCGGCACCGGAGCGATCCTGAATGCGCTGGCGAAAACCGGGGTGTTCGGGACGGGCGGGACCATCGTGGGGACCTGCGCCTTCCGGCTTTACGAGGGTGCGCTTGGATTGCGCCTGGGTTCTGATCTTGCCGCCGGGACGGATCAGGCAGATATGGCGCGGTTTGAACGGCTGTCGCTGGCCCTTGACGACAGGGTCGAGGCATCCCTGACAGAGAGCTTTCGCGATCTGGAATTTGCCCCTTTGCCCGGCCCGGACGGGTCGGCGGTCTGGACGTGGAAGCAGACCCGGTCCGGGACGGTGATCGAATTCCTGACGCCGTCGATCCGGGCCGGGGAAGGAATCCGTGACCTGCCTGCCTTGGGGGTTTCGGCGCGGTCGCTGGATTTTCTGGACTATCTGATTGCCGATCCGGTCAAGGCCGCCGTCGCCTACCGATCCGGTGTCCTGGTGCAGGTCCCGCAGCCGGAACGCTATGCCATTCACAAGCTTGTGGTGGCCGACCGGCGGCAGGGCGGACCTGACGCGCCGAAATCGCAAAAGGACCGGGCGCAGGCCGCTTTGCTGATTGCCGCTTTGGCCAGGGACCGGCCGGAAGCGCTGCGTCTGGCCTTTGAGGCGGCGATCGGAAACGGGGTGACATGGCGCGACCCGATTGCGGCCAGCCTGAAGCGCATGCCGCAGACCTTTGCCGTGCTGGAAGCCCTGTAGGTGCCCATGTGCCCGGCAGGGAGGCCCGTTGCGGCCGTTTCCGGGGTGTTGTTGCGCGCAGGGTGACAGGCGTGTATCACCGCGCGGAGGTGCGTCTGGGCAGGAGCGTTTCATGCGTCGGGTGGTTGTTACGGGTCTGGGCATGGTCACGCCGCTTGCCTGCGGGGTTGAGAAGACCTGGGAACGCCTGATTGCGGGTCAGTCGGGGGCCGGCCCGATCACGCGGTTCGATGCCTCGAACGTGGTGACGCAATATGCCTGCGAGATTCCGATGGGCGATGGCAGCGACGGCACCTTCAACCCGGATGACTGGATGGAGCCGAAGGACCGCCGCAAGGTTGATGATTTCATCCTGTACGGAATGGCGGCAGCGGTTCAGGCGGTGCGCGATTCCGGCTGGGAGCCGGTGACGGAAGATGACCGCTGCGCGACCGGGGTGTTGCTGGGTTCGGGCATCGGCGGGCTGTCTTCGATTGCGCAGACCGCCGTTCTGATCCGGGAAAAGGGACCGAAGCGGGTATCGCCTTTTTTCATTCCGGCGGCGCTGATCAATCTGATTTCCGGTCAGGTTTCGATCCGCTTTGGCTTCAAGGGGCCGAACCATGCGGTGGTGACCGCCTGTTCAACCGGCGCGCATGCCATTGGCGATGCGGCGCGGCTGATCCAATGGGGCGACGCCGATGTGATGATTGCGGGCGGTGCCGAAAGCCCGATCAGCGAGATCGGCATCGCCGGCTTCAACGCCTGCAAGGCGCTGTCCACCAGGCGCGCCGATGATCCGACCAAAGCCTCGCGCCCCTATGATGCGGACCGGGACGGGTTTGTGATGGGCGAAGGCGCGGGCGTGGTGGTGCTGGAGGAATACGGGCATGCCAGGGCGCGCGGCGCGAAGATCTACGCCGAAGTTCTGGGATACGGCCTGTCGGGCGATGCCTATCACATCACCGCCCCCAGCGAAGACGGCGATGGCGGGTTCCGCAGCATGAAGATGGCGCTCAAACGCGCCGGGTTGCAGCCGTCCGACATCGATTACATCAATGCCCATGGAACCAGCACGATGGCCGATACCATCGAACTGGGCGCGGTGGAGCGGCTTTTGGGCGATGCGGCGGCAGAGGCGACAATGAGTTCGACGAAATCCTCGATCGGGCATCTTCTGGGGGCGGCGGGCGCGGTGGAGGCGATTTTCTGTGTGCTGGCGATCCGCGATGGCATTGCACCACCGACGATCAATCTCGATACCCCTGAGGTTACCGCAAAGCTTGATCTGGCGCCGAACGTGGCACGCAGGCGCAAGATAGATGTTGCGCTGTCGAATTCCTTCGGGTTCGGCGGCACGAACGCGTCGTTGATCCTGGGGCGGGTGACAGACTGATGTGGCGGTCGGTGGCATCCAATGCGCTGACCCTGTTCGTCGTGCTGCTGGCAGTGGCGGCAGGGGTGCTGGCCTGGGGGCGCAAGGAGTTCACCGGGCCGGGGCCGCTGGCGGATGCGGTCTGCATCAGGGTTGAACGCGGGGCGTCGCTGGCGCAGATCAGCCGGGTGCTGGAAGAGAAGGGCGCGGTGACGGATGCACGCATCTTCCGCATCGGTGCGGAATATGCCGACCGGTCGGCGGATCTGAAATTCGGCAGCTACCTGGTGCCGCCCGGTGCATCCATGTCGCAGGTGCTGGAGATTGTGACGGCGGGCGGGCAGTCGACCTGCGGGCGCGAGGTCAATTTCCGGATCGGCGTGACGGGTGCGGATATCGTTCTGCGCGAGCTTGACCCTGCGACGGAGTCCTACATCGAGGTCGTGAAGTTTGATGTGACGCAGCCGGCACCTGCGGCCTATGTGGATGCAGCGGGCGAGGATGACCTGCGCTGGCGCGTGACGCTGGCTGAAGGGGTCACAAGCTGGCAGGTGGTGGACAGCCTGCGGCGTGCCGATTTCCTTAACGGAGAGATTGCGGCCGTTCCGGCGGAAGGCACGCTGGCCCCGGACAGCTATGAGGTGACGCGCGGAGCGGACCGGGCGGCGCTGATCGCGGAGATGGAGGCGCGGCAGGCCCGCATCCTGGCCGACCTTTGGGCGGCGCGGGCCGAGGGGTTGCCCTTTGCCTCGGAGCAAGAGGCGCTGATTATGGCGTCCATCGTGGAGAAGGAAACCGGGATTGCCGAAGAGCGGCGGTTGGTGGCGGGCGTCTTCCTGAACCGGCTGGCGCAGGGGATGCGGTTGCAGACCGACCCGACGGTGATCTATGGCATCACCATGGGAGAGGGGGCCCTGGGGCGCGGGTTGCGCCAGAGCGAGCTGCGCCGCGAGACCCCCTACAATACCTATGTGATCGACGGATTGCCGCCGACGCCGATTGCCAATCCCGGCCGGCTGAGCATCGAAGCCGCGCTGAACCCGGAGGCAACGGACTATCTGTTCTTCGTGGCCGACGGCACGGGCGGGCATGTCTTTGCCGCGACCCTGGCCGAGCATAACGCCAATGTTGCCAAGTGGCGTGCCATCGAGGCGCAGCGGGCGGCGGAGGGTGAGGCCGCAGACGGGGCGACCGTGCCCGAAGAATGAAGAAAAGGTTAAGGCTGCGTACGCCAAGTATCTGGTATCAATGATTTTTTGGCTTGACTTGCCGCGCGGCCCCCTGTAGGACCTGTGGCATGCTGGAAGAGGTGGGCAAGCGGCACGGGGTATCCCGGCGCCGCTTTTTCATTTGCCCATGCGATCCGGCCAGAAAGCGGGTGCGGGGGGTAATGACGAGTGATCTGCCTTCGGACGAGCCGCCGCCCGTCGATCTTCTGGCAGCAACAGAAGATCTGTACCGGCAGGCGGCGGAAGATCTGGTTCAGGCGCAGCGAAAGCTTCGGCAGGGTTCGGTGGACGAGGTCAAGGCCGCAACGCAGGCGGTGAAAGACCTTAAGGCCGCCTTCCAGTTGGTGATGGATGAAAGGACGCGCATTGAAAAACTCCGCAAGCAGGTTGCCGGGGTCGTCCACGACTATGCGATCGACTTTGACGCGGCGCGAGCTGAGATCGGGCGCCGCCTGGCTTGCCTCCGCGACGCCGGAGGCGGTGGTTGAATTTCTGGGCGGGCTGGACGACAACGCGCTGCTTGCCCTGCCCTGGATGTTCGAGTTCTGGGCCTTTCCGCATCAGCTGCCCCCCGACGGGGCCTGGAAGACCTGGGTCGTCATGGGGGGGCGCGGGGCGGGAAAGACACGGGCGGGGGCAGAGTGGGTCCGCGCGGAAGTCGAAGGGTCAAGGCCGACGGATGCCGGCCGCGCAAGGCGGGTGGCGCTGGTCGGCGAGACGGTGGATCAGGTGCGCGAGGTGATGATCTTTGGCGACAGCGGCATCCTGGCCTGTTCGCCGCCCGACCGCCGCCCGGAGTGGGAAGCCACCCGCAGACGGCTGGTCTGGCCCAATGGTGCGGTGGCGCAGGTGTATTCGGCGCATGATCCCGACAGTCTGCGGGGACCCCAGTTCGATGCGGCCTGGGTGGATGAGCTGGCCAAGTGGAAGAAGGCGGGCGAGACCTGGGACATGCTTCAGTTCGCGCTGCGGCTGGGGACCAACCCGCAGCAGGTCGTTACCACAACGCCGCGCAATGTCGAGGTGCTGAAGGCGGTGCTGAAGAACCCGTCCACCGTCCTGACACATGCGCCGACCGAGGCGAACCGGGCCTATCTGGCCGCAAGTTTTCTGGAGGAAATCCGCAGCCGCTATTGCGGGACCTGGATGGGGCGGCAGGAGCTGGACGGCATCCTGCTGGAAGAGGTCGAAGGCGCGCTGTGGACGGCCGCTCAGCTTGAGGCGCTGCGCCTGCCGCAGGCACCGCCGCTGGACCGGATCGTGGTGGCGATTGATCCGCCGGTGACCGGACATCGCGGGTCCGATGCCTGCGGGATTCTTGTGGTGGGGGCGATCACCGAGGGACCGCCGCAAAACTGGCGCGCGGTGGTTCTGGAGGATGCAAGTGTCCTGGCGGCAAAGCCGCAGGCCTGGGCGCAGGCCGCGATCCACGCCTTTCACCGGCACCGGGCCGACCGTCTGGTGGCAGAGGTCAACCAGGGCGGTACGCTGGTGGAAAGCCTGATCCGCCAGTTCGATGCGCTGATCCCCTACCGGGCGGTGCATGCGGCGCGCGGCAAGGCGCAGCGGGCGGAGCCGGTGGCGGCGCTGTATGAGCAGGGGCGCGTGCGGCATCTGGGCGGGCTGGGCGACCTGGAAGAGCAGATGTGCCGCTTTGCGCGGCAGGGATATGCCGGACCGGGCAGCCCGGACCGGGTTGATGCCTTGGTCTGGGCGCTGACCGACCTGATGATTGAACCGGCCCGGTCGTGGCAAAGGCCGGGCATCCGGACGCTTTAGCCGGGCAGTCCCCGACAGGTGATCATGCTGAAGGGTGTTGGCGGCCGGGCCACGCCCCGAGGCGGCATGCCCGATGACAGAGGAGCAGTTTCGACATGAAGTTCGACTTTCTGAGGCGCGGGCGGGGGCCGGGGCCGGAGCACAAGGCCTCGGCCACGGGGGCGCTGGTGACATTCCGCGGGGGCGGGCGGGCGGTGTGGAGCCCGAGGGACACGGTTTCGCTGACGCGGACCGGCTTTCAGAGCAACCCGGTGGCCTTCCGCGCGGTCAAGCTGATTGCCGAAGCCGCTTCTGCCCTGCCGCTGATCCTGCAGGACCGCAACCGGCGCTATGAGACGCATCCGGTCCTGGAGTTGATCCGGCGTCCGAATGCGGCGCAGGGGCGGGCCGACCTGTTCGAGTCGCTGTACGGTTTCCTGCTGCTGTCGGGAAACGGCTATGTGGAGGCCGTGCCGGGCGATGCGGCCCTGCCGGCAGAGTTGCATGTGCTGCGGCCGGACCGGATGAGCCTGGTTCCGGGTTCGGACGGCTGGCCTGCCGCCTATGACTATGCGGTCGGCGGGCGGACACACCGGTTTTCGATGACGGGCGGGCCGCCGCCCATCTGTCACATCCGCGCGTTCCATCCGCAGGATGACCATTACGGCTTTTCGCCGTTGCAGGCGGCGGGCGTGGCGGTGGACGTGCACAATTCCGCATCGGCCTGGTCGAAGGCGTTGCTCGACAATGCTGCCCGGCCATCGGGGGCGATCGTCTATCGGGGGGTGGACGGGCAGGGCAACCTGAGTGCCGATCAGTATGACCGGCTGGTCAGCGAGATGGAGAGCCATCATCAGGGGGCGCGCAATGCGGGCCGTCCGATGCTGCTGGAAGGGGGGCTGGACTGGAAGCCGATGGGTTTTTCCCCGTCTGACATGGAGTTCCAGAAGACCAAGGAGGCGGCGGCGCGCGAGATTGCGGTGGCCTTCGGGATTCCGCCGATGCTGATGGGGATCCCGGGCGAGGCGACCTATGCCAATTATCAGGAGGCCCACCGCGCCTTCTACCGGCTGACGGTGCTGCCGCTGGCGGCCAAGGTGACGGCTGCGGTTTCGCAGTGGCTGTCCACCTTTACCGGGGAAGAGGTGGAGCTGCGTCCCGACCCCGATCAGGTGCCTGCGCTGGCGGCAGATCGCGATCAGCAGTGGGCGCGCGTCGGTGCTGCGGATTTCCTGACCCCGGCAGAGAAGCGGGCCGCCCTTGGCCTGCCGCCGCTGGCGGAGGGCTGACCATGCGGGACGCAGGCGGCGGATCGCGGTTTCTGTACGACAGTTTCGATGCGGCGGCCGCCCGGATCGAGGCGAATGAGCGGGTGGCGCAGGAACGCTGGGCGGCACTGGAGTTCCGGCTTGGCCAGATCGATGCGGCGCTGGAGCGGCTGGAGAAGCGCATCTGGGTTGGGGTTTACGGCCTGGCCTGCTTTCTGCTGGCGCAGATGGCAGAGGCTGTGATTGCGGCAGCGATGAGGTAGCAGCGAGATGGATGAGATGACACAGGCGGGCGCGCCGGAGCGCAAGTTCCACCGTCCCGAGGCCGGGATCATGGTGACGGAGGGATCGCGGGTTGAAGGCTATGCCTCGGTCTTCGGGCGCCGGGATCAGGGCGGGGATGTGGTGGGGCGCGGGGCCTATGCGGCGTCGCTTGCGGCCCTGGCGGCATCGGGCCGGCGGGTCAAGATGCTGTGGCAGCACGATCCGGCGCAGCCCATCGGGGTGTGGGATGAGGTGCGCGAGGATGCGACCGGTCTTTACGTGAAGGGCAGGATCCTGACCGATGTGGCGCGCGGCAGGGAAGCCGCCGCCCTGCTGGCGGCTGGCGCGATCGACGGATTGTCGATCGGCTACCGCACGTTGCGGGCCGAGAGGGATGCCAAGGGGCAGCGGCTGCTGCAGGAGGTGGACCTTTGGGAAGTGTCGCTTGTGACCTTTCCCATGCTGGCCGAAGCGCGGGTTCAGGCCAAGGCCGACCCCGCCGCAGATGCGGGCTGGATCGGGCTGGCCCGGCTTTTCGAGCAGGCGCACCGCAAACTTGCCGCGCGCTGACGCGGCCCAATCACGGGGGACAAGATGGGAGAGACCAGTATCCGGTCCGGGGCGCAGGGCCCCGAGGACGGCGGACCGGCCGGGCAGATGACCAGGGCTTTGGCAGGTTTTCTGCAGGAATTCAACGGCTTTCAGGCCGAAGTGACATCTGCGTTACATCAACAGGAAGAGCGACTGACCATGCTTCAAGCCAAGACGATGACCTACGGACGCCCGGTGCTTTCAACTGCGGTGGAAAGCGAAGAGCCGCACAGGAAAGCCTTCAGCGCCTATCTGCGCCATGGCGACGACGAGGCGCTGCGCGGCCTGATGCTGGAGGGCAAGGCGCTGAGCACGGCTGTGGCCGGCGATGGCGGTTTTCTGGTGAACCCGCAGATGGCGGACACGGTGAAATCCATGCTGGTTGCAACCGGGACGATCCGGTCGATTGCCAGCGTGGTTACGGTTGAATCCTCTAACTTCGACGTCTTGATTGACCGGTCGGACGTGGGAACGGGCTGGGTTACCGAAACTGGATCGGTCAGCGAGACGGCGACGCCGCTGATCGAACGCATCTCGATCCGCCTGCATCAGCTTGCGGCGATGCCGAAGGCAAGCCAGCGGCTGCTGGACGACAGCGCCTTTGACGTGGAGGGCTGGCTGGCGGAAAAGATCGCCTCGCGTTTCATCCGGTCGGAGTCGGCGGCCTTCGTGAATGGCGACGGGGTGGACAAGCCCAAGGGGTTCCTGTTGCCGGCCAAGGTTCCGAATGCCACATGGACCTGGGGCAACTTGGGTTATGTGGCCAGCGGTGCCGCTGCGGACTTCCGGACGACAAATGCCGTCGATTGCATCGTGGACCTGGTTTATGCGCTGGCCGCCCCGTACCGCGCCAATGCGACCTTCGTGATGAATTCCAGGACTGCGGGGGCCGTGCGCAAGATGAAGGACGCTGATGGCCGCTTCATGTGGGCTGACGGGCTTGCCGTGGCGGAACCGCCGCGTCTGATGGGGTATCCGGTGCTGATCTGCGAGGACATGCCCGACATTGCCGCGAATGCCCATGCAATTGCCTTTGGCGACTTTGCCGCCGGATACACGATTGCGGAACAGACGGAACTTCGCATCCTGCGCGATCCGTTTTCGGCCAAGCCGCATGTGCTGTTCTATGCCGCCAAGCGCGTCGGGGGCGACGTCAGCGACTTTGCGGCGATCAAGCTGCTGAGGTTCGCCCTGACCTGACGGCAGGTCGGTGCGCCGCCCCGGACCCGGGGCGGCGGCTGACATGCGGGGCGCAGACTTTCGCCGGGCGAAGGCCGCCTGCGCCCGCCGGAGTTTTCTTGCCTTTCGGGAAGCGGAGACACCCCAGATGTTGAACGAAGACACGCCCATTGCGGCGGCGTCCTTGCCGATTCAGGCGATGCGGGACCATTTGCGCCTGGGCACCGGCTTTGCCGAAGAGGGATTGCAGGACGGGTTGATCGAAGCCTATCTGCGGGCGGCTCTTGCGGTGATCGAGGGCCGGACCGGCAAGGCCCTGCTCCAGCGGGTGTTCCGATGGGTGCTGGACGACTGGCGCGACCCGGCGGCGCAGGCATTGCCGATGGCCCCGGTGCGAAGCCTTGTGTCGGTGACGCTGACGGATGGTGCGGGCGGATCAACCGTGCTGGATGCCGGAATGTACCGGTTGATCGCCGATCTGCACCGCCCGCGCCTGGCGCCGACAGGGCAGTTGCTGCCGTCTGTTCCGGGCGGGGGGCAGGTTGAGGTGGTGTTCACGGCGGGGTTCGGCACCCTGTGGACCGATGTCCCGCCGGATCTGCGGCAGGCGGTGCTGATGCTGGCTGCCGATCTGTACGAGCGGCGCGACGAGATGGGGCTGCGCGAACAGGGGCTGCCCTTTGCGATCCTGTCGCTGATCGAGCGCTGGCGGACGGTGCGGCTGCTGGGCGGGGGCACGGCATGACCCGGATTTTCCTGTCGCGCCCGCTGGTTCTGGAGGCGCTGCGCACCGAACCGGACGGGTCGGGTGGCTATGCCGAACGGTGGCAGGCGCTGGGGACCCTGTGGGCCGAGGTGACGGCGGGGACGGGGCGCGATGCGCCGGTAGAGGAGTTTACCCGGGCGTTGGTGAGCTATCGGATCACGGTGCGCGGTGCGCCGGTGGGGGCCGGACAGCGCCCGCGACCGGAGCAGCGCTTTCGCGACGGAACACGGCTGTTCCGCATCCTGGCCGTTACCGAGCGTGACGCGGCGGGGCGCTATCTGCTGTGCTTTGCCCGGGAAGAGGGGACGACATGAGCTATGGACAGGCTGCGGCGCTGCAGGCCGCCGTGTATCAGCACCTGACCGCCCTGCCTGTGCTGGCGGGCATCCCGGTGGTGGATGCGGTTCCCAAAGGGCAGGGCGCGGGGACATTCGTGCTGATCGGTAGCGAAGAGGTGCGCGATCTGTCCGATGCCAGCGGGTCCGGGGCAGAGCACCGCTTTGCGGTCAGCGTGATCAGCGAGGCGGCGGGGTTCACCGCCGCCAAGGACATGGCGGTGGCGATTTCGGACGCGCTGAACAATGCGGCCCTGACGCTGGGCCGGGGGCGCCTGGTGGGCCTGTGGTTTCAGCGTGCCACGGCACGCAGGCGCGATGATGGCCGTGTGCGGCGGATCGACATGACCTTTCGCGCCCGTGTCGAGGACTGAGGGCGCGCGGGGCTGAAGGCGAAACATCTGAGGGGAGCGGCGGGATGCCTGTACAGAACGGCAAGGACCTTTTGATCAAGCTTGACCAGTCGGGGTCGGGGCAGTTCGAGACGGTGGCGGGATTGCGGGCCACGCGAATCAGCCTGAATGCGGAAACGGTGGACGTCACCAGCCTGAGCAGTCCGGGCGGATGGCGCGAGTTGCTGGCAGGGGCCGGCGTAAAATCGGCATCGATCAGCGGATCGGGTGTGTTCCGGGACGAGCAGACGGATGCCCGCGCCCGGCAGATGTTTTTTGCGGGCGGGATGCCCGCCTTTCAGGTGATCGTGCCCGACTTCGGGACGATCGAGGGGCCATTCCAGATCACGGCGCTGGAGTATGCCGGGACCTTTGACGGTGAAGCCACCTATGAGATGACGCTGGCCTCGGCGGGGCTTCTGACCTTCGTGGCGCTGTGATGGCGAATCCCTGGGCCGGAGAAGTGACCGTCATGCTGAATGGCCAGGCGCATGTGGCGCGTCTGACCCTTGGCGCGCTGGCCGAACTGGAAGCCGCGATGGAGGCGGGAAGCCTGGTGGACCTTGTGGAGCGCTTCGAACAGGGCAGGTACACGACGCGCGATGTGCTGGCGCTGATCGTGGCCGGCCTGCGCGGCGGCGGCTGGTGCGGCACGGCCGAGGACCTGCGCACGGCAGAGATCGCCGGTGGCCTTGGCGGGGCGGCGCGGCTGGCGGCCGAATTGCTGGCGCGGGCCTTCGCGCTTGCGGAGCCGGCAGCGGCCCCGACATGAGCCGCATTGACTGGCCCGGCCTGATGCGGGTGGGGATCGGGCAGCTTGGACTGGCACCGGAGGTGTTCTGGCGGCTGACCCCGGCAGAGTTGCAGATGCTGACCGGCCAAGAGCCGACGGGGCAGGCCGCGTTCACACGGGCCCGGCTGGATGCGCTGGTGCGGGCCTTTCCGGACAGGATGAAGGGGGATGCTGATGATCGAGATCGACAGTTTGTCAGAAAGACTCACGGCGCTTGAGTCGGCCTGCCTTGCATCGGCGGGCGGTGTCGGGGGCCTGAACAGCGAGTTGGGCAAGATGCAGGGCGGGATTGCCCAGGCGGGACGCGAAGTGACCGGATTGACGAGCGGGATCGGCAGCGGGTTGCGGCGGGCCTTTGACGGGCTGGTCTTTGACGGGGCCAGGCTTTCGGATGCGCTGAAGGGGATCGGGCAGACCCTGTCCGACACCGCCTATCGCGCGGCGACCCGGCCCGTGACCGATGCGCTGAGCGGGCTTCTGGCCAGGGGGGTTGGCGGGTTGATGTCGGCGGTGACGCCCTTTGCCAATGGCGGGGTGATCGCGCAGGGCCGCATCACCCCCTTTGCGCGTGGCGGCGTGGTCACGGGGCCGACCGGGTTTGCGATGCGCGGAGGTCAGGGCCTGATGGGCGAGGCAGGCCCGGAAGCCATTCTGCCGCTGTCGCGGGGTGCCGATGGCCGCCTTGGCGTGCAAAGCGCGGGCGGCGGGGGCAGGGGCGTGTCGGTGGTCATGAACGTGTCGACGCCGGATGTGCAGGGTTTTCAGCGCAGTCAGGGGCAGATCGCCGCGCAGGTGAACCGGATGCTGGCGCGCGGCCAGCGGAACAGGTGAGGGCGCAATGGGATTTCACGAGGTGCGGTTCCCGGTGAACCTGAGTTTCGGGTCGTCCGGCGGGCCGGAGCGGCGCACGGAAATCGTGGCGCTGACCAACGGGTTCGAGGAGCGCAGCACGCCCTGGGAGCATTCGCGCCGCCGCTATGATGCGGGTCTGGGGATGCGCAGCCTGGACGATCTGGGCGAAGTCATTGCCTTTTTCGAGGCACGGCGCGGCCAGTTGCACGGCTTTCGCTGGAAAGACTGGGTGGATTTCAAGTCGGTTGCCCCATCGCAGCCGGTGACACCGTTGGACCAGATCATCGGTCAGGGGGACGGGACCAGAAAGGACTTCAGGTTGAGCAAGACCTATGTTTCCGGGGTGGGGACCTATCAGCGCCCCATCACGAAGCCGGTGGCGACGACGGTGCGCGTGGCGGTCGGCGGCGTGGAAAAGGCTGCCGGTCTGGACTGGACGTTGCAGCCGGCGACCGGGACCGTGACCTTTGCGCTTGCCCCCGCGCCGGGGGCTGTCATTTCGGCCGGGTTCGAGTTTGATGTCCCGGTGCGGTTTGACACGGACCGCATCCAGACCTCGATCGAAGCCTTTCAGGGGGGTGAGGTTCCTTCGGTTCCGGTGGTGGAGCTGCGGGTCTGATGGCCGGGCGCGAGGATCTGCTGGCCCATCTTGCGGGCGGTGTCTCGACCCTGTGCCGGGCCTGGGCGGTGCGGCGCAGGGACGGCGTGGAGCTGGGCTTTACCGATCACGACCGCGATCTGAGGTTCGACGGCCTGACCTACCGGGCCGGAACGGGCATGACGGCGCGCACACTGATGCAAACCACCGGCTTTGCCGTGGACAACAGCGAAGCGGTGGGCGCGCTGAGCAGCGATGCCGTCACCGAGGCCGATCTGCTGGCCGGGCGTTACGATGCGGCCGAGGTGCGCTGCTGGCTGGTCAACTGGACCGATGTCGGGCAGAGGCTGTTACAGTTTCGGGGAAACTTCGGCGAGATCGTCCGGTCTGCCGGGGCGTTCCGCGCCGAATTGCGCGGCCTGACCGAAGTCCTGAACCAGCCGCAGGGCAGAGTCTATCAGCGCGATTGCGCGGCCATTCTGGGAGATGCGCAGTGCCGCTTTGATCTGGCCCGCCCCGGATTTTCGGCAGAGCTTGCTGTTCAGACGCATACGGAGCGGCGCGTTTTCGTGTTTTCGGGCGTGACGGGATTTGCCGCCGGCTGGTTCGAAAAAGGCCGGCTGCGGCTGCTTGACGGGCAAGCACGCGGGGTCATCGGGCTGATCAAGGCCGACCGGACCGAGGGCGGTCAGCGGGTGATCGACCTGTGGGACAGGATCGGGCCGCCAGTGGCGGCGGGCGACCGCATCCGCCTGGAGGCAGGATGTGACCGCTTGGCTGCCACCTGCCAGTCGAAGTTCAACAATTTCCTTAACTTTCGGGGGTTTCCGCATATTCCGGGTGAAGACTGGCTACTGTCTTATCCCACAGGGTCCGGTGCGAATGACGGCGGGAGGCTGCGGTGATGTCGGGGCATGCCCTGGGGGTTGTTGACCTGGCGCGGAGCTGGATTGGAACGCCCTACCGTCATCAGGGCTGCGTCCGGGGCGGGGGTGCGGATTGTCTTGGCCTGCTGCGCGGACTGTGGCGAGACCTGTACGGAGCCGAGCCGGAACCTGTGCCACCCTATACGGCGGATTGGGCAGACGCGGGTGCCGAGGAAGCCCTGTGGACTGCGGCACGGCGATGGCTGCGGCCCTGTCGCGCGGGAACAGATCGCCCCGGCGACGTCTTGCTGTTCCGGATGCGCGACGGGGGCATCGCAAAACACCTGGGGATTGCCGCCGAGGTTGGTGCCGCCCCCAGCTTCATCCACGCCTATTGCGGGCATGGTGTGGTTGAAAGCCCGCTGTCGCAGCCCTGGGCGCGCCGGGTTGTCGCGCGGTTCACATTTCCCGAAGGAGAGGTCTGAATGGCGACGATCGTTCTATCGGCTGTCGGGGCGGCGATCGGGGGCAGTTTTGGCGGCACGGTCCTGGGCCTGTCGGGGGCGGTCATCGGCCGGGCGGTTGGGGCCACGCTGGGCCGGGTGATTGATCAGCGGCTGATGGGATCAGGCTCTTCCGTGGTCGAGGTGGGACGGGTCGAGCGCATCCGGGTGATGGGGGCCAGCGACGGCGCGGCCATTGGCCAGGTTTTTGGCCGGATGCGGGTGGCCGGGCAGGTGATCTGGGCGACGCGGTTCAAGGAAACGGTGACAACAACGCAGCAGGAAAGCCGTGGCGGCAAGGGCAACAGGCGGAACGAATCGGTCGTGACCGAGAGCTATTCCTATTCGGTCAGCCTTGCCGTTGCCCTGTGCGAGGGGGAGATCCTGCGCGTGGGCCGGATCTGGGCCGATGGCAATGAGATTGTGCGTGACCGGCTGAACATGCGGGTCCATTCGGGAAGCGAAGCGCAACTTCCCGATGCAAAGATTGCCGCTGTCGAAGGGGCCGGCCGTGCGCCGGCCTATCGGGGCATCGCCTATGTGGTGTTCGAGGATCTTCCCCTGGCCGATTTCGGCAACCGGGTGCCGCAGTTTTCCTTTGAGGTGGTGCGCCGGGCGCAGGGTACCGTGGCCCGGACGATGACCGATATTGCCGGCAGCGTGCGGGCGGTGGCGCTGATTCCGGGCACGGGGGAATATGCACTGGCAACGAGCCGGGTGCATTATGACGACGGACCCGGCCTGCAGCGCGCCGCAAACATGCATTCGCCATCGGGCCAGACAGATATGGTCACATCGCTGACGCAGCTGCGCCAGGAGCTGCCCCGGTGCGGGGCTGTTTCCCTTGTGGTGTCCTGGTTCGGCGATGATCTGCGGTGCGGCAGCTGTATGGTGCGTCCGAAGGTTGAACAGAAGATCACCGAAGGCACGATGCCGTGGCGGGCTGGCGGCATTGGCCGGGGGGAGGCCGGGCAGATTGCCACCCTTGACGGACGGCCTGTCTATGGCGGAACGCCCACGGATCAATCGGTGATCGAGGCGATCCACGCCCTGCGGGCCGAGGGGCAGGACGTGATGTTCTACCCCTTCGTGCTGATGGAGCAGATGGCGGGCAATACACTGCCCGACCCATGGACCGGGGCCACGGGGCAGCCGGTGCTGCCGTGGAGGGGCCGCATCACGCTGTCGGTGGCACCCGGCCGGCCCGGTTCGCCCGACCGGACAGCGGGCGCTTCTGCCGAAGTGGCCGCCTTTTTCGGTGCGGCACAGCCGGGTCATTTTGCGCGGAACGGTGAGCGGATCACCTATTTGGGGCCGGCATCCTGGGGCTACCGGCGCTTTGTGCTGCATTATGCGCATCTTTGCGCGGCCGCTGGCGGCGTTGAAGCCTTTTGCATCGGGTCAGAATTGCGGTCAGTGACGCAGATACGGGGGCCCGGAGACAGCTTTCCCGCCGTGGCGGCCTTGCGCCAGCTGGCGGCGGATGTGCGGGGGATCCTGGGTCCGGGCGTCAAGCTGAGCTATGCTGCGGACTGGTCCGAATACTTCGGCTATCATGATGGGTCCGGCAACGTTCAGTTCCATCTTGATCCGCTTTGGGCGGATGCGAACATCGATTTCATCGGCATCGACAATTACATGCCACTTTCGGACTGGCGCGACGGCGAAAGCCATGCCGATGCCGCCTGGGGGGCGATCTACAATCTTGATTACCTGAAGTCGAATATCGCGGGGGGTGAGGGATTTGACTGGTTCTATGCCTCGGCCGCAGATGCGTCGGCGCAGACCCGGACGCCGATCCAGGACGGGCTTCACGGGGAACCTTGGGTATTTCGCCCCAAAGACCTGAAAAGCTGGTGGTCCAGCCCGCATCACGACCGGGTCGGGGGGGTGCGGTCTGCGGTGCCGACCGCATGGGTGCCGAGGTCCAAGCCGGTGCGGTTTACCGAACTTGGCTGTCCTGCCATTGACAAGGGTACGAATGAGCCGAACCGGTTTGTGGACCCCAAATCATCGGAATCGCTGTTGCCGCGCGGATCGACCGGACAGCGGGATGACCTGATCCAGATGCAGTATCTGCGCGCGATGGCCGAATTCTGGGCAGAGGGGGTGAACAATCCGCTGTCACCCGGCTATGGCGGGACGATGGTGGACATGACGCGGGCCTATGTCTGGACTTGGGATGCCCGGCCCTATCCTGAATTTCCGAACCTGACTTCGGCCTGGAGCGATGGCGACAACTACCGGCTTGGTCACTGGATCAATGGCCGGGCGGCGAATCTGACGCTTGCTGCGGTGGTTGCCGATCTGTGCGAGCGATCCGGGCTGGTCGGCTTTGATGTGTCGCGTCTTTACGGTCTTGTGCGCGGCTATGTCGTGGCAGAGGTGGGGTCTGCGCGGTCTGCCCTGCAACCGCTGGCGCTTGCTTACGGCTTTGACGCCGTTGAGCGGGAGGGAATTCTTGGCTTCCGGATGCGGGACGGACGGCTGACCGACACGCTTGACCGCGCGATGATGGCGGTCAGCACAGAGATTGATGGCGCGGTCGAATTGACCCGCGCCGCCGAAGCCGAGATGACCGGCCGGTTGCGGCTTGGCTTCGTTGATGCCGAAAGCAATTTCGAAGTGCGGCAGGCGGAGGCGATCTTTCCGGACGAGGCGGCCTTTGGTGTGGCGCAGTCGGAACTGGCGCTGAGCCTGACGGCGGCAGAGGGCAGGATGATTGTGGAGCGCTGGCTTGCCGAAGCCCGCGTGGCACGCGACACGGTCCGTTTCGCGCTGCCCAAATCAGCCCTTGGGCTTGGGGCCGGCGATGTGGTTGCCGTTGACGGTGTGCGCTATCGGATCGACCGGATCGAACAGGCAGAATTCCAGCAGATCGACGCGGTTCGGGTTGTACCTGCGGCCTATCGGTCCGGGACAGCCGTGCAGGTGCGCCCTTTTGTGGCGCCCTATACGCCCCCCGCGCCGGTTCACCCGCTGTTTCTGGATTTGCCGTTGCTCAACGGGGCAGAGGTGCCCGATGCCCCGCATGTGGCCGTGGGGGCGCTGCCCTGGCCCGGGCCTGTGGCGGTCTGGAGTTCGGCGTCCGACAATGGCTATGCCCTGAACCGGCTGGTGATGGTGCCGGCCACGTTTGGCGTCACCGGGACAGCGCTGGCACCGGCGCGCCCGGGTCTGCTTTCCCGCGGTGCGGCCCTGCGCGTTCGCCTGTCGGGCGGGACCCTGAGCTCAACCGACCTGGCGGGGATGCTGAACGGTGCGAATGCCGCTGCCGTCGGCACCGGCGCGGCAGGAGCCTGGGAGGTGTTGCAGTTCACCGGGGCCGAGCTTGTCGCGCCCCAGGTCTATGACCTGACCGGCCTGCTGCGCGGGCAGTCGGGGACGGAAGCTGCCATGCCGGCCCCCTTGCCGGCGGGCAGTGCTTTTGTGCTTCTGGACCGGGCACCGGTGCAGATTGCCCTGTCGCAGGCGGCCCGCGGTCTGGACCGGCACTACCGGATCGGCGCGGCGGAGCGCGGTTATGACGATGTATCGACGGTTCATCGCATCATCGCCTTTGAGGGTGTGGGCTTGCGTCCCTATCGGCCGGTGCATCTGCGCATCGCGGGAAATCCGGGGGGGGACCGGTCTGTGACGTGGATCCGCAGGACACGGATCGACGGGGATGGATGGCGTGCCGGCGAGGTTCCGCTGGGCGAAGATCGCGAAACCTATCTTGTTCAGGTGATGTCGGGCAGTCTGATGGTCAGGGAAGTGTCGGTGATGGCCCCGAACTGGGTCTATCCGGCGCCGCAGCAGGCCGCCGACGGTACGCTGGGCGGGTTTCTGCTGCGTGTGGCGCAGGTGTCGGACCGCTTCGGCCCCGGTCCTTTCGCGCAGCTTGCGGTGTGACGGGATGCGTCCGGTGCTGATCGGCGATGTCCTTGCCGCAGCCCGTGTGCTGTTTGTTCTGGGCGAAGAGGACTGGATCGTCTGCATCGACCGGTTGATCTGGCAGGCGCAGGTGGCCGACCGGTACCGGCGCCGTCTGGGAAAGCCGCACCCTGCGTGGGGCAATGGAAGCCTGATGGCCGTGACGGGCACCGTGCCCAAGGCAGACGCGGAACCGTTCCTGTCCGATCCGCGTTGGCTGCGGGCCCTTTGCTGCGTGCTGGACCGGTTGTGCGTTGCAAAGCTTTCTTTTGTCTCGGGCCGCGCCGGGGTATATGGTGAGACGTTGAGACAAGGACGGAGGCAGCAGCCATGGCCGAAACCAGAATGAAGATGGCCGCCATCGACCCGGTCTGGCAGCGGATTGGCGAAGAGGCTGTCGAGGCGATCCGGTCAGAGCCGCTGCTGGGTGGATTGGTGCATTCCAGTTTGCTGCACCATGCCAGCATGGAGCGGGCACTGGCCTATCGGTTTTCCCTGAAACTCGCCTCTGGCGAGATGAGCGAGCAGATCCTGCGCGAAATAGCGGACGAGGCCTTTGCATCGGACCCTGATCTGGGGCAGGCCGCGCGGGCGGACCTGGTTGCGGTCTATGACCGCGATCCTGCGTGCCACCGCTTCCTGCAGCCGATCCTGTATTTCAAGGGGTATCAGGCCGTACAGGCCTACCGTGTCGGGCACTGGCTGTGGCAGGCGGGCCGGATCGATCTGGCCTATTTCGTGCAGATGCGGGTGTCCGAGGTCTTTGGTGTGGACATCCATCCTGCGGCGACCATGGGCCGGGGCATCATGATCGACCATGCGCATTCCATCGTGATCGGTGAAACGGCTGTTGTCGGTGACAATGTGTCGATGCTGCATTCGGTGACGCTGGGCGGCACCGGCAAGGAAGACGGCGTGCGCCACCCCAGGATCGGAAACGGCGTGCTGATCGGGGCCGGGGCAAAGGTTCTGGGCAATATCGAGATCGGCTATTGCAGCCGGATTGCCGCCGGTTCCGTGGTGTTGCAGGACGTGCCGCCCTGTTCGACCGTGGCAGGGGTGCCGGCCCGGGTTGTGGGCGAAGCCGGATGCGCGCAGCCTTCGGTCACGATGGATCATCTGATCCGCGAGCACCTGGGTGAATAGGCCCTTCCGCCGTGGCGGAAGGGCAGACGTTCAGGCCAGCATGGCGACGGGGTTTTCAAGGTTCCCGATGATTGCCTTGAGGAATTCCGCCCCCAGTGCCCCGTCGATCACGCGGTGATCGACAGAAAGGGTCATCGACATCACCGTGGCAACGGTGATCGTGCCATCCTTGCCCACGACCGGTGTCTTGAGGCCCGCCCCGACGGCCAGGATCGAGCCATGCGGCGGGTTGATCACGGCATCGAAGTTTTCGATCCCGAACATGCCCAGGTTTGAAATCGCGAAGCTGCCCCCCTGATACTCGTGCGGTGCCAGCTTGCGGGTGCGGGCGCGGGCGGCAAGGTCTTTCATTTCCGCAGACAGGGTCGAAATCGACTTCTGATCTGCGTCGCGCAGAACGGGCGTGAACAGGCCCCCCTCGATGGCAACGGCAACCGCGACATCGGACGGCCTGAGGCGGAAAATCCGGTCGCCCGCCCAGACAGCATTCGCATCCGGTACCTGTTGCAGGGCCAGGGCACAGGCCTTGATGATGAAGTCGTTGACCGACAGCTTGATGCTGCGGCTTTCCAGCTGCTTGTTGAGCGTCTCGCGGAAGGCCAGCAGGGCATCCAGCTGCACCGAACGGCGCAGATAGAAATGCGGGATCGTCTGCTTTGCCTCGGTCAGCCGCGCGGCGATGGTCTTGCGCATGCCATCAAGCTGGACAACGTCATAGCTGCGGTCGGCAAACATTCTGGCGACTGTTTCGGCGGTGGCCCCGGTGGCAAGCGCGGGTGCGGCAGCCGCAGGGGCCGGCGCTTGTGCAACAGCGGGCGCGGCAGCGGCAACCGGGGCTGCGGCGGGTTTGGACAAGCCTTCGACATCGGTCTTCACGATCCGGCCATGCGGGCCGGAGCCTGTGACCTGTGCCAGATCAAGGCCCTTTTCCGCCGCGATCCGGCGGGCCAGGGGCGAAGCGAAGACGCGCGCACCCTTGGCCGCAGGTGCCAAAGGCGCAGCCGGAGCGGTTGCAGCGGGCGGCGGTGCGGCGGTGGCGGGCTGTGCCGCCGGGGCCCTGGGGGCCGGGGCGGTATCGGCGCTTTCGCCGTCTTCCAGCATCGTGGCGATGGGGGTGTTCACCTTGACCCCCGCCGTCCCTTCGGCAACCAGAAGTTTGCCGATGATGCCCTCGTCGACGGCCTCGAATTCCATGGTGGCCTTGTCGGTTTCAATCTCGGCCAGAATCTGGCCGGATTCCACCGCATCGCCCGCTTTCACCAGCCATTTTGCCAGCGTGCCCTCTTCCATCGTGGGCGAAAGCGCGGGCATGAGGATTTCTGTTGCCATGTCAGCGTTCCTTACCGGTAGCAGACGGATTTGACGGCTTCGACAACTTCGGCCGTTGTCACCAGCGCCAGCTTTTCAAGGTTGGCGGCATAGGGCATGGGCACATCCTTGCCGGTGCAGTTCAGAACGGGGGCATCCAGATAGTCGAACGCCCGCGTCATGATCGTGGCCGACAGATGGTTGCCGATGGCCCCGACAGGCCAGCCTTCCTCAACCGTCACGCAGCGGTTGGTCTTCTGCACAGACGCAAGCAAAGTGTCATAATCGATCGGCCGCAGCGTGCGCAGGTCGATCACCTCGGCGCTGATTCCGTCTTTCGCCAGCTGTTCGGCGGCCTCCAGCGCATAGGTCATGCCGATGCCGAAGCTGACAATCGTCACATCGGTTCCTTCGCGCCAGACCCTCGCCTTGCCGAAGGGGATGGTGAAATCCGCCAGCACAGGCACCTCGAAGGATCGCCCATACAGGATTTCATTTTCCAGGAAGATCACAGGGTTCGGATCACGGATCGCCGCTTTCAGCAGGCCCTTCGCATCGGCGGCGGAATAGGGCATGGCAACCTTCAGCCCCGGAATCTGCGCGTACCAGGCCGCGAAATCCTGGCTGTGCTGGGCACCGACGCGCGCGGCTGCCCCGTTCGGGCCACGGAAAACGATGGGGCAGCCCATCTGCCCGCCCGACATGTACAGCGTCTTGGCGGCAGAGTTGATGATCTGGTCGATGGCCTGCATCGAGAAGTTGAAGGTCATGAATTCAAGGACCGGGTTCAGCCCGCCAAAGGCCGCACCCACGGCAAGGCCGGTAAAGCCATGTTCGGTGATCGGCGTGTCGATGACGCGCTTTGGCCCGAATTCATCCAGCAGGCCCTGGCTGATCTTGTAGGCGCCCTGATATTCGCCCACTTCCTCGCCCATCAGGAAGACGCGGTCGTTGGACCGCATTTCTTCGGCCAGGGCTTCGCGCAGGGCCTCGCGCACGGTCATGGTCTTTGTCGGCGTGCCGGCGGGCCAATCGGGGAAGGCGGCCTGCGGGGCCTTGACGGGGACGGGCGCTGCCGCGACGGGTCCGGACAGCGGCCCTGAGACTGCAAGCGTCTTGACGGCGGCAGCGACAGCCGGGGCAGGGGGTGCCGACGCGGCCCCGCCTTCGCCGGCCATCTCTGCGATGGGGGTGTTCACCTTTACGCCCGCGGTGCCTTCGGCAACCAGCAGCCTGCCGATCACACCGTCATCGACCGCCTCGAATTCCATCGTTGCTTTGTCTGTCTCGATCTCGGCCAGGATCTGGCCCGATTTGACGGAATCGCCTTCCTTCACCAGCCATCTGGCCAATGTGCCCTCTTCCATGGTGGGCGAAAGCGCGGGCATGAGTACTTGCGTGGCCATGTCGGTCCCCCTCAGGCGTAGACGTCGGTCCAGAGATCGGACAGGTCCGGCTCCGGGCTTTCCTTGGCGAATTCCGCAGACTCGTTGACCATCGCCTTGATGTCGCGGTCGATCACCTTGAGGTCTTCATCGGTGGCATGGCCCCCCTGCAACAGCAGCTCGCGCACATGTTCGATCGCGTCTTTCTCGTCGCGCATCTTCTGCACTTCTTCCCGCGTCCGGTACTTGGCCGGGTCGGACATGGAATGCCCGCGGTAGCGGTAGGTCATCATCTCAAGGATATAGGGGCCTTCGCCCGCACGGCAGATCGCAACAGCCTTCTCGCCGGCCGCCTTCACCGCCAGCACATCCATGCCGTCAACCGCCTCGCCCTTGATCCCGTAGGCGGCGCCGCGTTCCCACAGGGTTCTGGAACGGGTGGCGCGCTTCATGCTGGTGCCCATGGCGTATTGGTTGTTCTCAATCACGAACACCACCGGAAGGTTCCACAGTTCGGCCATGTTGTAAGTCTCATAGACCTGGCCCTGGTTCGCGGCACCGTCCCCGAAATAGGTGAAGGTGACATTGTCATTGCCAAGATACTTGTCGGCAAAGGCCAGCCCGGCCCCCAGCGGAACCTGGGCGGCGACAATGCCGTGACCGCCATAGAAATGCTTCTCTTTCGAGAACATGTGCATCGATCCGCCCTTGCCGCGCGAATAGCCGCCCGCGCGCCCGGTCAGTTCGGCCATCACACCCTTGGGGTCCATGCCGCAGGCCAGCATGTGGCCGTGATCGCGGTAAGAGGTGATGCGTTTGTCCCCCTCTTTCGCGGCTGCCTCAAGGCCCACCACAACGGCCTCTTGCCCGATGTAAAGGTGACAGAAGCCACCGATCAGGCCCATGCCGTAAAGCTGGCCCGCCTTTTCCTCGAATCGGCGGATCAGCAGCATTTCGCGGTAGAAATGCAGCAGCTCGTCTTTGGAAACGTTGGGTGTTTCCGGGGGCTTCTTCGCGGCCATGGTCAAATCCTTGCGGCAAAGGGGATAGTTCAACGTTAAACCATCTCTACAATATCGCCGGACCCTCGACCAGAGCAAAAAGAAACGCCGGAGGTGGCCGCAGGGTGCCTGGCTGCCACCCAGGCCCGGCAGGTCCAACTTGCCGGGGCGCCGAGACACCGTACCATCCAGCCCGGACCGGCCCCGCAAACCCCTGGCGCTGACCCTGTCCTGCCCGCGCGCACCTGTCTGCGCAGGGCAGGGCCTGCCGTTCCCGCCTGTTGGACGGCCCCCCCCGCGCCCTGTCCGGGCCTTAGCGGATCACGATTTCGTCGGCGCGGATCAGGCCCAGCACCTCGCGCGCCTGCTCGTCCAACAGGTCGATGTCAAGAAAATCGTCGGACAGGCGGCGCGTCTTGTTCGTCAGGGTTTTCAGTTCCAGCGCCAGCTTGTCCCGCTCTGCGGCAAGCGCCCCGGCTTCGGCATCGATCTGCACCCGGCGGAACACGCCATAGTCCCCCTGCACGGCGGCAAAGGTAAAGTATGACCCCAGCGTGAAGATGATCATGAAATACACTGCCGCGCCCAAGGCCGGTCTTTGCGTGCCCATTGTCTTGCCCCGATCATGCCGCCCCTCGTTCATCGGAGGCGGTCGCGGGGAATCATGTCACAAAGTCAGGGCGTTGTGAATCCTCAATCGGCAGCGGCCTGTCTGAAACAGGGCTTCGGACAGGCCCTTGTCCGGTCAGGCGCGGCCCTTGTAGATCTCCACCAGCCTGGTCAGCATTGCCAAAGCCTCGGCGCGGCTGCGCTGGAAGCTGTTGCGCCCGATGATCGATCCGTGTCCACCGCCGTCCCGGATCGCGCGGGCATCGTCATAGACGCCGTCTTCGCCCTTGATCGCCCCGCCAGAAAACACGACGATACGTCTGCCGGCAAAGCTGGCCTCCATGCAGTGACGCACACGTGCCGTCTGGGTCGCCACATCGATCTTCTGCGCCTCGTAAACCTTCTTCGCCTCGGGCAGCATCAGGTGATCGGTGCTGAGCTTGATCTTGATGATATGCGCGCCCAGCAGGGCGGCAATCTGCGCGCCATAGGCGCAAACGTCGATTGCGGTTTCGCCGTCTTTCGTCACGGCTTCACCGCGCGGGTAAGACCAGATCACGGTGGCAATGCCGCGCGCCGCCGCCTCGGCCCGCATCGCCGAGATTTCCTCGTACATCTCCAGCGCCGCGTCACTGCCCGGATAGATGGTAAAACCAATCGCCGAACAGCCCAGCCGCAGGGCATCGTCCACTGATCCGGTGATCGCCTGGTTCTTGCCTGCCGTCCCGGACATCAGCGAATTGGCGCTGTTCACCTTCAGGATCGTCGGAATCTGCCCCGCAAAGCTATCCGCGCCGGCCTCCAGCATACCCAGGGGGGCCGCATAGGCGTTCAGACCGGCATCGATGGCAAGCTGATAATGATAGTGCGGATCATAACTTGCCGGATTGGGCGCATAGGTGCGCGCCGGGCCGTGTTCAAACCCCTGATCAACGGGCAGGATGATCATTCGGCCGGTGCCGCCCAGGCGCCCCTCCATCAGCATCCGGCACAGGTTGGCTTTGACGCCGGGGGTCTCCCCCTCGTAATGGGACAGGATCTTCTGAACTGCCTTGGTCGCGCGCATGACAAGCGGTCCTTTCGCGTTGAATCGCCTCTGCCACGGCTCTAAAAGCCTGCGGCCTTCTGCGCAATGACTTTGGCGCGGGCACGCAGCGCCAGCGCCATGTTTTGTGCATTCACAGCAGAAGGGCGGTGACGCCCGGCAGGTCCTTGCCTTCCATCCATTCCAGAAACGCCCCGCCCGCCGTCGAGATGAAGGTGAAATCGCCGGCCACGCCCGCCTGATGCAGGGCCGCCACCGTGTCGCCGCCGCCTGCGACGGACACAAGTTGTCCCGCCCGTGTCAGGTCGGCCACGGCGCGTGCCGCCGCAACGGTACCGGCATCGAATGGCGCGATTTCGAAGGCGCCCAGCGGCCCGTTCCAGATCAGCGTCCGGGCGGTGGCAAACAGCGCCCGCAGGGCCGCGACGGTCTTGGGCCCGGCATCCAGGATCATCGCGTCTGCGGGGCAGGCGGTGACGTCCAGGGTCTCGCTCGCGGCCCCGGCCTTGAACGCGCGCGCCACCACGATGTCCAGCGGCAGGTGGATGGTGCAACCCGCCGCCTTTGCCTTGGCGACAATCTCCAGCGCCGTGGCGGCCATGTCGCGTTCCGCCAGTGACGTCCCGACCTCGATCCCTTGGGCCACCAGAAAGGTATTGGCCATGCCCCCCCCGATGACCAGATGGTCAACCTTCGTCACCAGATTGCCCAGAAGCTCCAGCTTGGTCGAAACCTTTGCCCCGCCCACCACGGCGACAACCGGGCGCCGGGGTGACCCCAGGGCTGCGTCAAGCGCCCGCAGTTCCTCGCCCATCAGACGGCCGGCGGCATGGGGCAGCAGCCGGGCCAGCCCCTCGGTCGAGGCATGGGCGCGGTGCGCGGCCGAAAAGGCATCGTTCACATAGACATCGCCCAGGGCGGCCATGGCGGCGGCCAGTGTAGCGTCGTTCGTTTCCTCTCCGGGATGAAAGCGGGTGTTTTCCAGCAGCAGAACCTCGCCGGGGCGCAGCGCCGAAACGGCCGCCTGGGCCACAGGACCGATGCAATCACCGGCGAACAGAACCCGGTGGCCGGGCAGGGCCGCCTGAAGTGCGGGCAGGATGTGGCGCAGGCTCATCTCATCGACGATCCGGCCCTTGGGGCGGCCGAAATGCGCCAGCAGCACCGGCTTGCCACCCCCGGCCAGGATATCGGTCACCGTCGGCACGATCTTTTCGATCCGCGTCGCATCGGTCACGCGCCCGTTTTCCATCGGCACGTTCACATCCACCCGCACCAGCACAACCTTGCCGGCCAGATCGATATCATCGAGTGTCTTCCAGGCCATCTGCCGCCCCCCTTTGCCTTTGGTCTGTTCCACCCCATCGGGGGTGCCGCGTCAACCGATCACGGCGCTTTGCGCTTTCCCTTGGCCGATCCGGCCATTAAGTTGCCCCCGATGGCAAGAAGGAGAGGCTTATGGCCGAAATAAAGGATCCTGAGAATACGATCTTCATCGAGCTGAAGGACGGGCGGGTCGTGATCGAACTGCTGGCGGATGTGGCCCCAAAACATGCCGAACGAATGAAAACGCTGGCGCGCGCCGGTGCCTATGACAACGTCGTCTTCCACCGCGTGATCGACGGCTTCATGGCCCAGACGGGCGATGTCGCGAACGGCAACGCGGAAAAGGATTTCAACCTGCGCCGCGCCGGAACCGGCGGGTCGCATCTGCCGGACCTGCCTGCGGAATTCTCGAAACTGCCACATGATCGCGGCACCATCGGGGCAGCCCGGTCTTCAAACCCGAATTCGGCCAACAGCCAGTTCTTCATCAACTTCAGCGACAACAACTTCCTCAACGGTCAGTACACCGTCTATGGCCGCGTGGTCGAAGGCATGGCCCATGTCGACAGAATCGCGCGCGGCGAACCGCCGGCATCGCCGGACCGAATCCTCAGCATGAAAGTGGCCGCCGATGTCTGACTCCCGCCTTCTGACTGCCAGCCTGTTCGGGCTGGGCCTTGCCGTTCTGGGTGGCTGGGCGATATCCGGTGCCTCCTCGCCCGCCATCGCGGCGGAAGACGGGCCGGGACCCAACCTGGTGATCGAGGTCGCCGGATCGACCGCCGGGACAATCGTGATCGATCTTTTGCCGGATGTGGCGCCCAAACATGTCGAACAGATCACGGCGCTTGCGGCGGAAGGCGCTTATGACGGCGTCGTTTTCCACCGGGTCATCGACGGCTTCATGGCGCAGTCCGGCGATGTCGCCAGTGGCAAGCTGGGGGGCGATCTGTCCCTGGCGGGAACGGGCGGGTCGGCGCGCCCCGATCTGGCTGCCGAATTCTCGTCGCTTGCCTTTGATCGCGGCACGGTCGGCATGGCCCGGTCGGCATCGCCCGATTCGGCCAACAGCCAGTTCTTCATCATGTTCGCCCCCGCCCCGCATCTGGACGGCCAGTATACCGTGGTCGGACAGGTCATTCAGGGCATGGATGTGGTCGATGCGATCAAGAAGGGCGATGCCGCCAGCAACGGGGCGGTGGCCGAGCCCGATTACATGGCCAAGGTCACGGTTCAGCAGTGACCCCTCTGCACGGCGGCCCGTCGTTACGGGCCGCCGCTGTCCACAACCGGGGTCAGCCCAGCGTGACCAGGGCGTGCCGCTTGCGCCCCGCCGTCAGCTTCACCGGCTCTGCCAACTCGCCCGCGCCGATCATCTGACCCGCATCCAGCACGATCTCGTCGTTCAGCCGCGCCCCGCCTTCGGCGATCAGGCGCTTTGCCTCCTTGCCGGATTTCGCAAGGCCGGCCCGCACGAAGAGCTGCCCCACCGAAATGCCATCGGCCACATCGGCAGGGGTCAGCGCCAGCCTGGGCAGATCGTCGCCCACACCGCCGTGCTGAAACACCTCCCGCGCCGTGGCCTCGGCCGCCTGCGCTGCCTCTACACCATGCAGCATGCCGGTGACAGCATTGGCCAGCACGATCTTCGCCCCGTTGATCTCGGCCCCGCCCAGCGCGCCCAGCCGGTCGCATTCGTCAACCGGAAGGTCGGTGTAAAGCTTCAGGAACCGTCCCACGTCGGCATCGGTGGTGTTGCGCCAGAACTGCCAGAATTCGTAAGCTGACAGCATCTCGGCGCTCAGCCAGACAGCGCCGCCCTGCGATTTGCCCATCTTGCGCCCGTCGCTGGTTGTCAGCAGGGGCGAGGTCAGGCCATAAAGCTCGCAGTCCAGCACCCGGCGCGTCAGGTCGATGCCGTTGATGATGTTGCCCCACTGGTCGGACCCGCCCATCTGCAACAGGCAGCCGTGGCGGCGGTACAGTTCCAGAAAATCGTAGGCCTGCAAGATCATGTAGTTGAATTCAAGAAAGCTCAGGCTTTGCTCGCGGTCCAGCCGCGACTTGACGCTTTCAAAGGACAGCATCCGGTTGACGCTGAAATGCCGCCCGATGTCCCTCAGGAAATCAAGGTAGTTCAGGCTGTCCAGCCATTCGGCATTGTTCAGCATCAGCGCATCGCCCGCCGCCGCCCCATAGGACAGATAGCGCGAAAACACCCGGTTCATGCCGGCGATGTTCGCGTCGATCTGCGCCGGGGTCAGCAAGGGACGCTCTTCGGCGCGGAAGGACGGATCGCCCACCTTCGTCGTGCCGCCGCCCATCAGCGTGATCGGCTTGCCGCCGGTTTTCTGCAGCCAGCGCAGCATCATGATGTTCAGAAGATGCCCGACATGCAGCGAGGCCGCCGTCGCGTCATACCCGATATAGGCCGGGACCACGCCCTTGATCAGGGCCTCGTCCAGCCCCTGATAATCCGTGCAATCCGCCAGATAGCCACGGCTCATCATGACGTGCATGAAATCGGATTTCGGATGGTAGGTCATCGGGGTCTCGTGCTCTATGGGGCAGGGCGGATATACCGGGGCGGCCGGCCAAGGGGAAGGGCATGTTGAACGGGGGAATGGTCTGGGCGCTTGGCACCATGTCGGGCACCTCGCTGGATGGCGTGGATGCCGCAATGGTGCTGACGGACGGGGAACGAATTGTCGAGTTCGGCACCACCGCCTATCGTCCCTATTCCGGCGCGGAACGGGCGGTCCTGCGCGCCGCCCTTGGCTGCTGGCCTGGTGACCCGCAGGTCAGGGCCGCGGCAGAGGTCGTGGAAACCGCCCATGCCGAAGTGCTGGCGCAGTTTTCCGGTGCCGCCGTTGTCGGCTTCCACGGCCAGACGCTGGCCCATGATCCGCGCGGGCGCGGCACGCATCAGGCCGGGTCGGGGGCGGCCCTGGCCGGGGTGCTGGGCTGTCCCGTGGTCTGGGATTTCCGCAGCACCGATGTCCGGCTGGGCGGGCAGGGTGCCCCTTTGGCCCCCTTCTACCACTTTGCCTGTGCGCGCTGGATGGGGGCAGAGATGCCGCTGGCCTTTCTCAACATGGGCGGGGTCGGCAATGTCACCTGGGTTGATCCGCGCCATGCCGCGCCCGATCATCCGGGGGCCTGCCTTGCCTTCGATACCGGTCCCGCCAATGCCCCGGTGAACGACCTCGTCGCGCAACGCCGTGGTCTTGCCCGGGACGAGGCAGGCCGTCTGGCGGCACAGGGCAGGCCTGACCCGGCGGTTCTGGCCCGCTTTCTGGACCATGCATTCTTCGCAAGAATGCCGCCGAAGTCCCTGGACAGGAACCAGTTTCACGACCTGCTCGGGGCCGTTGCCCATCTGTCGGATGCCGATGCGGCCGCCACGCTGACGGCGGCGGCCGCGCTTGCGGTGGCGCGCGGCGCGGACCATTTTCCGACACCGGTCCAGCGCCTGCTGGTCACGGGGGGCGGACGCCACAACGCGCACCTGATGGAGCTGCTGGCCCGCCACATGACGGCCGAGGTGCAGCCGGTCGAGGCCGCCGGTCTGAACGGCGACATGCTGGAAGCCCAGGCTTTTGCCTTTCTGGCGGTGCGCGTCCTGCGCGGGTTGCCGACATCCTGCCCATCGACAACCGGGGTCGGGGCGCTGGTGGCGGGTGGTCAGGTCAGCCGGCCCGGTCGCTGACGCTGCGGGCCTGACGCACCATCGACCAGGTGAAAATCGCCAGCGCCGCCCAGATCATCGGAAAGGCGATCATCCGCGCGGTCCCGAAGGGTTCGCGGAACAGGAACACCGCCGTCAGAAAGATCATCGTCGGCGCGATGTATTGCATCATCGCGATGGTCGAAAGCCGCAGCAGCTTTGCCCCGTTGGCATAGACCATCAGCGGCACCGCCGTGACCACGCCGCAGCCCAGCAGCAGCGCGGTATCGCTGGCGCTCGCCCTGGCGAAATGGCTGGTCCCCCGCAGTTCCAGCCATCCCAGATACAGCACGGCGGGCAGGACCAACAAAAGCACCTCAAGAAAGAAGCCCTGGTTCGGCCCGATCGGCAGGGACTTCTTCAGATAGGCGTAAGCCCCCCAGGTCAACGTCAGGCCCAGCGCCACGGCCGGCAGCCGCCCGGCGTCATAGGTCAGAATCGCCACGGCCAGCGCGGCCAGACCGATGGCAACAAGCTGAGTCCGGCTCAGCCGCTCGCCCAGCAGGACGGCCCCCAGAAAGACGCTGAACAGCGGGTTGATGTAATACCCCAGGGCAGCGTCAAGCGCATGTCCCGATCCGATGGCCCAGACATAGATGCCCCAGTTCACCGCGATCAGGGTCGCCGTTGCGGCCCCCATCGCCAGCATCCGCGGGCTGCGCAGGGTCGGGCCGATGTCGCCCGTCCGCCCCAGCGCCCACAGCACCGCACCGGCGATGGGCAGCGACCAGATCACGCGGTGCGCAATCACTTCGGCGGGCGGGATATGCCCCAGCGCCTTCATGTAGATCGGCAGGAACCCCCACATCAGATAGGCCGCCAGCGCAAAGCCAAAGCCGCGCAGGCTGTCTTCGGTCTTCGCGGCAGGCGTTTGCGGGGCGGACATACAGACCTCGGCTTCACACGGCCCGGACCTATCCGAGTCCGCAGGAAGGCACCAATGCTATCTTGCACAAAGCGCCAGACCGGGGCCGCGCCGGATTGCGCCCCTGCTTGCGAATGGCAAAGACCGGACCATCCGATGATCCGGTCTGCGTCGCCCGTGCGGCTTTCCGCCTGGCGGGCCGGCGGAACCGCCCCGGTCCGCCGGCCCCTGCCGCCTATCCCTTCAGGATCGAGCGTCCCGCGAACCCTGCGGTTTCGCCCAGCATTTCCTCGATCCGGATCAACTGGTTGTATTTCGCCAGCCGGTCAGACCGCGCCAGCGACCCGGTCTTGATCTGCCCGCAGTTGGTGGCCACCGCCAGATCGGCGATGGTGGCATCTTCGGTTTCGCCCGACCGGTGGCTCATCACATTGGTGTAGCCCGCCCGATGCGCCATATCCACCGCCGCCAGGGTTTCGGTCAGCGTGCCGATCTGGTTGACCTTCACCAGCATCGAATTGGCGCAGCCGCGCGCAATGCCTTCGGCCAGACGGCGCGGATTGGTCACGAACAGATCATCCCCCACCAGCTGCACCGATTTGCCCAGACGTTCGGTCAGAAGCTTCCAGCCGTCCCAGTCATCTTCCGCCATGCCGTCTTCGATGGAAATGATCGGATAATCGGCCGCAAGCCCCGCCAGCCAGTCCACATTCCCGGCGGATGACAGCGATTTGCCTTCGCCCTTCATCTCGTACTTGCCGCCCCGGAAATATTCGGTCGCCGCGCAATCCAGCGCCAGATAAATGTCCTCACCGGGGCGGTAGCCCGCCTTTTCGATGGATTTCAGAATGAAATCCAGCGCAACACGGGTCGAACTCAGGTTCGGGGCAAAGCCGCCCTCATCGCCGATGCCGGTGGACAGCCCGGCGGCAGACAGTTCCTTTTTCAGCGTGTGGAACACTTCGGAACCCATGCGCACCGCCTCGCGGATGTTCGCGGCGGCAACCGGCATGATCATGAATTCCTGGATGTCGATCGGATTGTCGGCATGTTCGCCGCCATTGATGATGTTCATCATCGGCACCGGCAGAACATGCGCCGATGTGCCCCCGACATAGCGGTACAGCGGCTGGTCGGTGAAGGCCGCCGCCGCCTTGGCAACGGCCAGCGAGACGCCCAGAATCGCATTGGCCCCCAGCCGCCCCTTGTTCGGCGTGCCGTCCATTTCAATCATCGTACGGTCGATGCCGACCTGTTCGGTCGCGTCAAATCCCACCAGTTCTTCGGCAATCTCGCCGTTCACCGCCGCCACCGCCTCCAGCACGCCCTTGCCAAAGTAGCGTGCCTTGTCGCCATCGCGCCGCTCAACCGCCTCATGCGCCCCGGTCGAGGCACCCGAGGGCACGGCGGCGCGGCCCATGGCACCGCCTTCCAGATGCACATCCACCTCGATGGTGGGGTTGCCACGGCTGTCAAGGATTTCGCGGGCGTGAATGTCGATGATGGTGCTCATGGCCTGGGCCTCCTGACAGGGCGGGAAAACTCTCGCGCGCTCTTTACCCTGCGGCGGGCGCGCTGGCTAGGGTGTGGCGCGCCCGCGCGCGTTCGCGGGCAAAGGTGTAAAGCCCCGACCCAATGATCAGCGCGGCCCCGGTCAGCGTCCAGGCATCGGGACGCTCGCCGAACACGGCAACCCCGATGATCAGCGCGAAGATCAGACGCGAATAGCGGAAGGGCGTTGTCACCGAAACCTCGCCCCGCCGCATCGCTGCCGTGATCGCCCAGTAGGACGCAATGCTGAACCCCAGCGCACCGGCAAGATAGCCGATATGCGCCCCGGTCACCGCAACCGGCCCACCCGTGGCGGCCAGCATCACCCCGGCCAGCGGGATCAGCGACAGAAACCCCCAGGCCGAAAGCTGCATCGAGGTGATCGTCGGGGCGACCCGCCGCGTGGCAAGGTCGCGCACGGCAAGCCCGGCCACCGCCAGCAACGCCCAGAGCGAGGCCGGATCAAACCCGCTCAGGCCCGGACGGATGATCACCAGCACCCCCAGAAAACCCACCGAAATCGCGGTCCAGCGCCGCCAGCCCACAGTCTCGCCCAAAAAGACCGCCGCGCCAAAGGTGACGGCCAGCGGCATGGCCTGAAAAATGGCCGCGACCAGCGACAGGGGTGCCAGCGCCAGCGCGGTGATGAAGCCCAGCGAGCCGATCACCTCGCCCGCGTTGCGCCAGATCACCGGGGCTGTCAGCGCCTCGGCAGACCAGATGCGCTTGCCCTGACGGCGCGCCAGCAGGATGAACACCGGCGCACCACCGGCGGCCAGCGCCAGCAGGATCTGCCCGGTGGGCAGGTCGGCCGCCGCCCATTTCACGAACATGTCCTCGATGGCAAAGCCCGCCATCGCGGCGACCATCAGAACGATGCCGCGCAGATTGTCCCGCATGTCGGCGACCGTCAGCCTTTCTTTGCGGGAACGCCGTACAGTTCCAGCCTGTGTCCGATCAGCCTGTAGCCCAGACGTGCCGCGATCCGCTCTTGCAGCGCTTCGATCTCGGGGTCGACAAATTCCGTGACCTTGCCTGAGTTCATGTCGATCAGGTGATCATGGTGGTCGCGCTCGGCATCCTCATAGCGGGCGCGCCCGTCGCCGAATTCCAGGCGTTCCAGGATGCCGGCCTCTTCGAACAGCTTCACCGTGCGATAGACGGTGGCGATCGAGATGCGCGGGTCAATGGCGCTGGCACGGTTGTACAGGGCTTCGACATCCGGGTGGTCTTCAGCGGCCCCGATGACACGCGCCACGATGCGGCGCTGGTCTGTCATGCGCAGGCCCTTGGCCTCGCAGCGCGCGATGATGGTTTCGGCCATGGGCGTCTCCGCAGGCGGGTCGGTCGCGGCAGGCTTTATGTCATTCGCCCCGTCATCGCCAGCCAATTTGTCCCTCTGGCGGTGCCTTGACAGCCTGCGGACACCGACGCATGGCTTGCCTCCGGGAAAAGGGAACGCAATGCCACGCAAGGACAGGATCGATGCGCTTGGTGCGGCGGCCCTGGTCGGCATGGCCCTGCTCTTTGCGGTCAATCAGGTCTCGATCAAGCTGTTGAACGCCGGGTTCCAGCCGGTGTTTCTGGCCGGGCTGCGGTCCTGCCTTGCCTTGGTCTGCCTTTACGGCTGGATGCGGTTTCGGGGGTACGGTCTGCAATTCTCTGCCAGCACGGCACCGGCCGGGGCGCTGATGGGCAGCCTTTTTGCGGCGGAATTCCTGCTTTTGTTCCTTGCGCTGGATCTGACGACGGTCGTGCGCACCTCGATCCTGTTTTATTCCATGCCGGTCTGGATGGCGCTGATGGCCCATGTCGGTCTGCCGGGCGAACGGATCACGGTGCAAAAGGGGATCGGGCTGGCCCTGGCCTTTGCCGGAACGGCCTGGGCGATCCTGGATCGGGGGGGTGCGGGCGGCACAGCCAGTCTGGCGGGGGACCTGTGCGCGCTTGGCGGTGCGCTGGGATGGGCCGGAACCGCCTATATGGCACGGGGGTCGGCCATGGTGCGCGAACGGCCCGAGATGCAGCTGTTCTGGATGCTTCTGGTCTCTGGCCCGCTGCTTGTGCTGCTTGCCCCGGCCTTTGGCCCGCTGATCCGTGACCTTCAGCCCCTGCACTTTGCCGGGCTGTTCTTTCAGGTGGTGATCGTCGTGACAGCCGGTTTCATCATCTGGCTTTGGCTCTTGTCGGTCTATCCGGCGTCCGGGGTTGCCAGCTTTTCCTTCCTGACCCCGGTCTTCGGGCTGACCCTGGGGTGGCTTCTGCTGGACGAGCCTGTGGGGCCGGGGATTCTGGGGGCGGCTGCGCTGGTGTCGGCGGGAATCGTGCTGATCAACCGCCGACCCGCAGCGCCGCCTGTGCGCGACTGATTTTCAGGCAAGTCTGGCCGTCGGCGGCGGATCGGGGGCGCGGCCCCCCCCACCGCGCCTTGCCGGTGCCCGCAACCTGTCGGCCTTTTGCTGCGCCGCATCACGCAGGCGGGCAGACCACAGCGATATTTCTTGCGCCCCGCTGCGGTGCCAGGCGTGGTGCCCGGCGGGTTTGCCGATTTGGATCGCCCCAGATTCGTCCACAGCCTGCGCGGCGGCCTGTGGCATCCTTGCCCGGTCAAGAGGGATTATCACGCGCTGCGCCAAATTTCGGGATTGCGAGCCTCGGGCAAATACGACAGTTTGACGAAGCTGCGCAAAACCACACCATATCTGGTGGCAAGCGAAGCGGCCTTAAAGCATCGGAACCGCGCGCCCCTTCCGGGGCGTGAAAGCGTCGGCAACATCCGCAGCCGGTGCGGCGATGCTTTTGGTCCGCAGGACACCGGCAGCACGACATTGGCAGACGGACGCGGCAGCAAGCCGCGCCGGAACAGGAGTTGGGGCAGATGAAGATCGAGCGCAAGTTCACCACGGCCGAGAGCGGTGCTTACGGCACCATCGGGTTTTTCACCACCACGTCCGAAATCCGCAATCCTGACGGAACGGTCGTGTTCCGCAACGACGCCGTGGAAGTTCCCGAAGGCTGGAGCCAGGTCGCCTCTGACGTGCTGGCGCAGAAGTATTTCCGCAAGGCGGGCGTTCCGGCGCTGCGCAAGCGCGTGAAGGAAAAGGGCGTGCCCGAATTCCTGTGGCGTTCGGTGCCCGATCACGACGCGCTTGCGGCCCTGCCCGAGGCAGAGCGGTTCGTCGGCGAAACCAGCGCCCGCCAGGTGTTTGACCGTATGGCCGGGGCCTGGGCCTATTGGGGCTGGAAGGGCGGCTATTTCACCACCGATGCCGATGCCCGCGCCTATCACGACGAGATGCGCTTCATGCTGGCCCGCCAGATGGCAGCCCCCAACAGCCCGCAATGGTTCAACACAGGCCTGCATTGGGCTTACGGCGTCGACGGCCCGGCACAGGGCCATTTCTATGTCGATTACAGGACCGGCACCCTGACCAAATCCGACAGCGCCTATGAACACCCCCAGCCCCATGCCTGCTTCATCCAGTCGGTCAGCGATGATCTGGTGAACGACGGCGGCATCATGGATCTGTGGGTCCGCGAGGCGCGCCTGTTCAAATACGGCTCGGGCACCGGCACCAATTTCTCATCGCTGCGCGGCGAGGGCGAAAAGCTGTCGGGCGGCGGCAGGTCTTCGGGTCTGATGGGCTTTCTCAAGATCGGTGACCGGGCGGCGGGTGCCATCAAATCGGGCGGCACCACGCGCCGCGCCGCCAAGATGGTGATCTGCGACATGGATCACCCCGATATCGAAGCCTTCATCAACTGGAAGGTCATCGAAGAACAGAAAGTGGCCTCGCTGGTTGCCGGATCGAAGGCGCATGAAACCAGGCTGAACGACATTTTCGCCGCGATCAAGGCCTGGGACGGCGCGGAAGCCGACGCCACCGATCCGGCCAGGAACGCCGGCCTGAAGGCCGCGATCCGGTCGGCAAAAAAGGCGATGATCCCGGAAACCTATGTGGGCCGCATCCTGCAATATGCGCGCCAGGGCTATTCCGGCATCGAGTTTCCCACCTATGACACCGACTGGGATTCCGAAGCCTATGTCACCGTTTCCGGCCAGAATTCGAACAACTCTGTCCGCGTCACCGATGCCTTCCTGCAGGCGGTAAGAAATGACACGGACTGGGGCCTGATCCGGCGCACCGACGGCAAGGTGGCAAGAACCGTCAAGGCCCGCGATCTGTGGGATCAGGTCGGTCATGCCGCCTGGGCCTGTGCCGACCCCGGCATCCAGTTCCACGACACGGTCAACGCCTGGCACACCTGCCCGGCGGACGGGCCGATCCGCGGATCGAACCCCTGTTCGGAATACATGTTCCTTGATGACACGGCCTGCAACCTGGCCTCGATGAACCTGCTGACCTTCCGCAACGGCACGGCCTTTGACGCCGGGGGCTATATCCACGCAACACGGCTTTGGACCGTGACGCTGGAAATCTCGGTGCTGATGGCGCAGTTCCCGTCACGGGAAATCGCGCAGCGGTCCTACGACTTCCGCACGCTGGGCCTGGGCTATGCCAATATCGGCGGCCTGTTGATGACGATGGGCCTCGGCTATGATTCGGCGCAAGGGCGGGCGCTGTGCGGCGCGCTGTCTGCGATCATGACCGGTGTCGCCTATGCCACCTCGGCCGAAATGGCGGGAGAGTTGGGGGCCTTTCCGGGCTATGCCCGCAATGCCGACCATATGCTGCGTGTCATCCGCAACCACCGCCGCGCCGCGATGGGCGATACCACGGGCTATGTCGGTGTCAACGTGGTGCCTGTGGCGCTGGATGCCGGCAACTGCCCGGACCCGCGCCTGATCGCCCTGGCGCGCGAGGCCTGGGACACCGCCCTGACGCTGGGCGAAAGGCACGGCTACCGCAACGCCCAGACCACCGTCGTCGCCCCGACCGGCACCATCGGGCTGGTCATGGATTGCGACACCACCGGAATCGAGCCGGACTTCGCGCTGGTCAAGTTCAAGAAGCTTGCGGGGGGCGGTTACTTCAAGATCATCAACCGGTCGGTCCCGGCGGCGCTTGAAACGCTGGGCTATGGCCCGGCCCAGATTGCCGAAATCATCGCCTGTGCGGTGGGCCACGGCAGCCTTGGCAACTGCCCCGGCATCAACCACACCGCGCTGATCGGCCACGGTTTCGGCCCGCGCGAGATCGAAAAGATCGAAGCCGCCCTGCCGTCGGCCTTTGACATCCGCTTTGTCTTCAACCAGTGGACCCTGGGCGAGGAGTTCTGCAAAGGCACGCTGGGCATTCCGGCCGAGAAGCTGAACGATCCGACCTTTGATCTGCTGGCCCATCTTGGCTTTACCCGCGCCCAGGTGGCGGCCGCCAATGACCATGTCTGCGGCACGATGACACTGGAAAACGCGCCCTTCCTGAAGCCGGAACACTATGCCGTCTTCGATTGCGCCAATCCCTGCGGCAAGACCGGCAAGCGCTATCTGTCGGTGGACAGCCACATCCACATGATGGCCGCCGCCCAGAGCTTCATCTCCGGTGCCATTTCCAAGACCATCAACATGCCGAATTCGGCCACCATCGCGGAAACGCTGGCGGCCTATGAACTCAGCTGGTCGCTGGGGATCAAGGCCAACGCGCTCTATCGCGATGGCTCGAAACTGTCGCAGCCGCTCGCCTCGGCGCTGGTCGAGGATGATGAAGAGGCGGAAGAAATTCTGGCCAGCGGCAACCCGGCCTCCAGGGCGCAGGTTCTGGCCGAGAAGATCATCGAAAAGGTGATCATCAAGGAAATCGTCCGCTCGAACCGTGAAAAGCTGCCCGAGCGGCGCAAGGGCTATACGCAAAAGGCCATCGTCGGCGGCCACAAGGTGTATCTGCGCACCGGCGAGTATCAGGACGGGTCCCTGGGCGAGATCTTCATCGACATGCACAAGGAAGGGGCCGGCTTTCGCGCGATGATGAACAACTTCGCCATCGCTGTCAGCGTCGGTCTGCAATACGGTGTTCCGCTTGAGGAATTTGTAGAGGCCTTTACCTTTACCCGCTTCGAGCCGGCGGGCATGGTGCAGGGCAATGACAGCATCAAGAACGCCACCTCGATCCTGGATTACATCTTCCGCGAACTGGCGGTCAGCTATCTGGACCGCACCGATCTGGCCCATGTCAAGCCGCAGGGTGCCAGCTTTGACGATCTGGGCCGGGGCGAGGAAGAGGGCAAGCGCAACATCTCGGAAGTCTCCGACCAGGCCGCGACCCGCGGGCTGGAGGTGCTGCGCCAGATCAGCTCCACCGGCTATCTGCGCAAGCGCCTGCCGCAGGAACTGGTGGTGCTGCAGGGCGGCATGGGCACCGCCGGTCCGGGCAGCGATGCCATGGGGTCGCTGAGCCTGATGATGACCGAAACGACGACGATCGGCGCCACCGCGCTGTCGTCCGGCACGGTCGGCATGGACGCCCGGGTGAAAGCCAAGATGCAGGGCTACGAGGGCGACCCCTGCGGCGAATGCGGCAACTACACGCTGGTGCGCAACGGAACCTGCATGAAGTGCAATACCTGTGGCGGGACGAGCGGGTGCAGTTGAGGGGTTCTCTTGCCTGATTTGACACGCGTCAAATCAGGCCGCGCCTGCCACCCGGCCCTGCGCTTGCGCGCAGGGCGTTCGGGCCTGACGATCTGCCACTGGCAGATCGTCCGGGCGGCCCTCACCCCCCCGGCAGGCGCGTTCCGCGCCCGCCCAGGCAGGCGCGGCCTGATTTCCTGGCCGTATCCCAAGACCTGCCCCCCTTGCCCTGCGGCTTGCGCCTTCGGGCAACGGACCGGGCCACGCTCCACTGGAGCGTGACCTTTTCGGTCCGGGCACCCGGCTTACGTTTGTTGCGCACAATCGGAGGATGTTGGGATGCGCCTACCTTCGGTCCTTCCCCTCACGCGCGCCGCTGGAAACCTCATCCGCCCCCGGTTCCAGCCCATAGGGCTTCACCAGCCGCCAGACATGATCCGGCACCATGTTCTTGATCCGCGCCGGAAAGGCGCGGCGCAGGTGCAGCACGGTTTCCACCGCCTTCATCTCTACCCGCGCGCGGGCAAACTCCAGGCCGCGCGGGCCAATGCGGGGCTGCAGGAAGGACACCAGCGGGCGCAGCCAGTCCGGCATCCGGCGCAGCGGCAGGCCGCCTGCCGCGCGTTCCGTGTTCTTCAGAAAGCCGGTGACGGCACCGGCGCGCTTGCCCTTGTCGGTCAGCGGGCGCAGTTCAAGGCGGGACTCCAGAAGCGAAAGAAGCTCTGCACCCCGCTGATTGCGCACGATAATCCACTGATCCCCATCGCCGCCCATATAGCCCACGGTGATGTCCGCCAGCCGGTTGGTGTAATCGACGCAGGTCTTGCAGGTCATCGGAAAGAAATCGGACGGCAGCTGCGAGATTGGCAATTGCAGGAACGGGATGGTCCGGTCCGGCCGCCCGTCGTCATAGCGCAATTCCACACGGAAATCGGCGCGGAATTCCAGATAGCTGACAGTCTCGGGTTTCGGGTCCAACAGATTGAGAAAGATGTGGAAATTCTCGGTGGTGGTGTTGTCCGAACAGGGTGTGCCAATCACATACAGCCGGTCAAGCCCCAGTTCCGCCTCCAGCGCGCGCAGGGCATAGACCTGGCAGGGAATGCCGATCATCGCGATGCGGCGGTGCCCGGCGGCGCGGGCCGGCTCCAGCAGGGCCAGGGTCGGGGCATATCCCATGCGCATGCCCCGGCACCTGGCCAGGTCGGCGGGATCGGTGACAATGACCGGCACCGGCTTCCACCGGTCGGCCGCGTCCGGCATCACGGTCAGCACGGCATCAACCGCGCCTGTTTCCAGAAGCCGCGCGGCAAGTGCTGTGGTGATCCCCGTCCACTGCGCGCCGGGCGATGCCGGAACCAGCCGGGCGCGGTGCATCGACAGCATCGGACCAAAGAAGAATTCGTCCGGATGGGAAGGGTTTGCGGGGCGGCCATGAACCGCTGTCTCATGCCGGGGATAGTCCGGCCTGATGAACTGGCAGGCCCGCCCGCAGGCCCTGGCATCTGCCATCCGCGAGACGCCGCAATCGGTACAAAGACCGGGGCGGGCCGCACCGGCCAGGCGTGACGCGTCAAGTCCAAAGGCCGCAGTCATGAGGGTATCCGGCCCGTGACCGCTGCGGCGGTGGCTTGGGCGCGCGCCGATAAAGTCCTGTATTTCGCCTGGCACGATCCCGGCAGGGTCCGTCGAACGGGGTGGGTCAGGGTGGCCTCCGGTGGCTGCGCGGCACGGCTGCTGCTGGGTCCGGTATACTTCTGAAGACCGTCGCCCCGGAAGCGGTTTTCTGTGAAGAGACGCTTGCCCAGTACGGTTGATGCGTGTTTGCTTCGAACAGACAGAACGGCACCCCCTGTCTGAATGCGGGCTTCCGGAAGGGTGCATCCTGGATTGGCAGGCTTTAGCATAGTGGGGGCATTGATATGAAAAGACGTGGTTTTCTTATGGCGTCCGTCGCCGGTGCGGGGCTTGTTCTGGCCGAAGAGGCCGGGGTCGGGGGCATTGCCTTTGCGCAGGCAGACCCGCTGCCGTCGTGGAACGACACCGCCCAAAAACAGGCGATTCTGTCCTTTGTCCAGGCAGTCACCACCGAAGGCTCGCCCGATTTCGTTCCCCCGTCCGAACGGGTGGCCGTGTTCGACAATGACGGCACACTTTGGGTGGAAAGCCCGATCTACACGCAGCTTGCCTTTGTCATCGACCGGGTCAGGGCGCTGGCCCCCGATCACCCCGAATGGGCATCGACACAGCCGTTTAAGGCCGTGCTCGACAATGATCTTGCCGCGCTGTCAGCCGCAGGGGAAAAAGGGGTGATCGAACTTCTGATGGCCACCCATGCCGGGATCAGTACAGAGGAGTTTGATGCCGTCGTGACCGGGTGGATCGCAACCGCCCGCGACGGGCGCTTCAAGCGGCCCTATACCGGGCTTGTCTATCAGCCGATGCTGGAGCTTCTGGCCTATCTGCGTGCCAACGGGTTTGAAACCTTCATCGTCTCGGGGGGTGGCGTCGAATTCATGCGCCCCTGGACAGAGGCCGTCTATGGCATTCCTCCGCAGAACGTCATCGGTTCCTCCATCAGGACGGAATTGCGCATGGTGGAAGGAAAGCCGGTGCTGATGCGCCTGCCGCAGGTGGTTTTCATCGACGACAAGGCGGGCAAGCCCGTGGGGATCAACGCCCATATCGGGCGCAGGCCGATTGCGGCCTTCGGCAATTCCGATGGCGATTATGAAATGCTGGAATGGGTCACAAAGGCCGAAGGGCGCAGCCTGGGCATGATCGTCCATCACACCGATGCCGCGCGCGAATACGCCTATGACCGCAACAGCCCTGTCGGCCGGCTGGTCCGGGGGCTGGACGATGCTGCGGCCCAGGGCTGGACCGTGATTGATATGAAAGCGGACTGGGGCAGGGTGTTCGGGTTCGACGGCTAGTCTGCGGAACCTTCCCGGCGGGCGCGCACGTCAACCGGCGGCGCCCCTGTCCAGCGGCGCACGGCGCGGGTCAGGCTGGACTGGCGCGAATAGCCCACATTCGCGGCCACATCGCCAATGGCCGCGTCCGACCGGCCAAGCGCCTCCATCGCGGCGGCGCGGCGAACCTCTTCGACCAGATCGGAAAAGCTGGTCTTTTCCTCGGCAAAGCGCCGCTGCAGGGTGCGCACGCTCATGTCCGTGCAGTCGGACAGGTATTCGATGGTGGGCACCCTGTCATGCAGCATGGCTTTCAGCAGAAGGCGGGTCGGACCGGCAAGTGTTCCGTCGCGCAGCCGTTGCCAGGGGAACTTCTGTATCTGTGGCAGCCGGTCGCGCGCCACCTGCCGGTAGGGGGTGTCCAGATGCGCTGTCCTGATCGTCACCTCGAGGACAGGGCCTTGCGCCGCAATGATGCTGCCCGGAAACCAGGCCCTGAGATGATCGAGCCCATGTTCCGGATGCGGAACGATGGACATTCGCTGGATCACCGGCTCGTTTGGGACCGCGTTGCGCACCAGCACCTGAAAGATACCGGCGACGAATTGTTGGATCACATGCATCACCTCGGGCTGGATCGGCAGCATCCAGGCGTCTTGCACGACCGATTGCGCATCGCCCGGCTGCAGAGAGATCAACTCGTGCGAACAGTGAAACGGCATCGCCGCGGACACCCGCTGCAGGGCCTCGCGCGGGCTGCGCGCGCCAAGCGCAATCGCCCCCAGGGCCGCAATTTCGCGCAGACTGTTCTCCGTCACCGCCCGGCAGCCAACATCCGGGCCTTCCAGATGCGCAGCCCGGGTGACCACCTTCTCCAGCGCCTTGATGGGGATCGGCGAAAACGGATCTTCGATCCAGACATAGCCGATGCCAGCGTCCTTCAGAATACGTTCCACAGGATGCCGCCGCATGATCAGGAACTTCAGCAGCGGAAATAGTGCCGCCACCCGGATGACTGGGATGGTCTTTCTCATGCCACATCTCTCCTGCAGGCAATCCCACTGGCTGCGGTTCAGCGGCGACAAACCGAAAGTACCGGTACTTCTGTCCACTTTCGATGCATCTGCCGTCACCCTGTCACAACAAGGGGACCTCCTTCCCTTTGGCTGACGGTCGCTGCTTGCCTGATGGCCGCTGCGCGCGCGTACCGGATTGGCGCGGAAAGTGAAACACCCGGCAAGCTTGCACTGTACGCTGGTTTCGGATGGACTGTTGGCGAACCGCATCTGCAGCTTGAAGGGGCGTGATTGCTCCGGCGTCCGTCCGTCCAGGTCCGGGGGTGCCATTTGCAGACGGAAAGGCCCCGGCGTTGACGACAGCGGAGTGCCAAGGTCCCGAACCAAGACTGACTCTTCAGTAACAAGGGAGGACGTGCATGATTATCTTTGACAGGTTCAGACAGGCCTTGATCCGGCCGGGACTGCTGGCGGCGGGCCTTGTCCTTGCCGCAGCGGGTGGCGCTGCGGCCCAGCAGTCACCGGCACCCCTCGGCTCTCCGGCGGGGACGCGCGTCATCGACGGCCTGCAATTGCCGGCCCCGGGTGTGCCCTTTGGCGGCAAGATCGAGCGTAACGCGCTGCAATCGACGCCCTTCTGGCAGCCGCGCACAGTTCCGCCCGAAGGGGCACCGAACGTGTTGCTGATTCTCACCGATGACGTGGGTTTCGGCGCGCCGTCGACCTTTGGCGGGGTCGTTCCCACCCCGGCGCTGGACCGCATCGCAGAGATGGGGCTGCGCTATACCAACATGCATTCCACCGCGCTTTGCTCGCCCACCCGCGCCGCGCTGCTGACCGGGCGCAACCACCATTCGGCAGGCTTTGGCGTGATTTCCGAACAGGCCACAGGCTTTCCGGGCTACGATTCCATCATCACAAAAGACAAGGCCACCATCGGCCGGGTTCTGTCCGACAACGGCTATAACACCTCGTGGTTCGGCAAGAACCACAACACGCCGGGCTTTCAGGTCAGCATGATGGGGCCGTTCGACCAATGGCCCACCGGGATGGGGTTTGACTATTTCTACGGTTTCATGGGCGGCGATACCAGCCAGTGGACCCCGGGCAACCTGTTCCGCAACACCACGCAGATCTATCCCTCGCAGACGCAGAAGGGCTTCAACCTGATCACCGCGATGGCGGATGAGGCGATCGATTATCTGGCGCAGCTGAACACGCTGGGCCCCGATCAGCCGTGGTTCGTCTATTACGCGCCGGGCGGCACCCATGCGCCGCACCATCCGACGCCAGAGTGGATCAAGAAGATCACGGACATGAAGCTGTTCGATGAAGGCTGGAACAAGCTGCGCGACACGATCTTTGCCAACCAGAAGCGCCTTGGCGTCATTCCGGATACGGCAGAGCTGACCGCCTGGCCTTCGGACCTGCTGAAGGACTGGGACAAGCTGACAGCGGATGAACAGAAGATGTTCATCCGCCAGGCCAACGTCTATGCCGCCTATCTGGCCTATACCGATGCGGAAATCGGCCGGGTGATCGACGCGGTCGAGGCGAACGGCGATCTGGACAATACGCTGATCATCTACATCTCGGGCGACAACGGATCCTCTGCCGAAGGCACGCTGCAGGGCACGCCGAACGAGGTGGCGATGTTCAACGGCGTCGAGGTGCCGGTGGAGGTCCAGTTGAAGGACTTCTATGATCTGTGGGGGTCGGAATACACCTATAATCACATGGCTGTCGCCTGGTCCTGGGCCTTTGACACGCCGTTCAAATGGACCAAGCAGATTTCGTCCCATTTCGGGGGCACCCGGCAGGGCATGGCGATTGCCTGGCCAAAGGTGATCACCGACAAGGGCGGCATCCGCAACCAGTTCGCCCATGTCATCGACATCGTCCCGACGATTCTGGAGGTGTCGGACATCCGCCAGCCTTCGGTTGTGGATGGCATTGCGCAAAGCCCGATCGAAGGCACGAGCCTTGCCTATACCTTCGACAAGGCAAATGCCGGCGAACCCTCGCACCACCGCACCCAGTATTTCGAGATGTTCGGCAACTATGCCCTGTATCACGAAGGCTGGTCGCTGGTGGACAAGGTCAAGCGGCCGTCCTGGGTCACCTTCGGCCCGGCACAGCCCGATCCGGCGACGCCCGACTGGGAACTGTATGACCTGTCCAAGGACTGGACGCAGAACACCGACGTGGCTGCGGCAAACCCCGAAAAGGTCAAGGAACTGGAGGCGATCTGGTGGCGCGAGGCGGAAAAGTATCAGGTGCTGCCGCTTGATGCCTCTGTCACATCGCGGATCGTAACGCCGCGCCCCTCGGTCACCGCCGGCCGCAGGGAGTTTTCCTTCCCGCCGAAGATGACCGGCATCTCGAACGGTGTCGCACCGACGATCCTCAGCGCTTCTTACACCTTTACCGCAGAGGTGACGGTGCCGGAAGACGGCGGCAACGGCATGATCATCACGCAGGGCGGCCGCTTTGCCGGATACGGCCTTTACATCGACAAGGGCAAGCCAACCTTTGACTGGAACCTTGTCGGCCTGAAGAACCAGACCTGGCAGGCGAAAGATGCCCTGACACCCGGCAAACACACCGTCGTTTTTGACTTCAAATATGATGGTCTGGGCATTGCCACGCTGGCGTTCAACAGCCTCAGCGGTATCGGCCAGTCCGGCACCGGCACGCTTTCGGTCGATGGCAAGGTGGTCGATACCCAGAAGATGGAACAGACGATCCCCATCATCCTTGCCTGGGATGAGAATATGGACATCGGTTCGGATACCGGCACCCCGGTGAACGACAAGGTCTATCAGGTGCCCTTTGACTTTACCGGCACCATCGACAGCCTGAAACTGGTGGTGGATCACCCGCAGCTTTCCGATGCCGACAAGGCAAAGCTGGAAGCGGCGATGAAGAAGGCTGCTGACTGAACACCACGGGCAGGGGGCCGGTCCGGCAGGGCCGGCCCTTTGCATGGCAGGCGGGCGCGCGGCAGCTTCGGCGCATAGGGGCAGGCCCGCGCGCCCTCAGGCACCGCCCGCGCGCGGTGCCCCCGCCTTGCCTGCCTTTCTGCACCGGTCAGAGCAATGGCTGACATGCGCCCAGTCCCGCCCCCATTTTCTGCGCCAGGTGAAGGGCAGTTTGCAGACGACGCAGATTTTTGTGGGCAGGTCGGATTTCTTGCGCATCTTCGGCATGGGTCAACCCTGCGGTGGTGGCCGGTTTCGGTCTGCCGTCAGACCCAGCCCCGCAGCGCCTGCGGCACGGGCAGGCCCGGAACACGTCAGCGGCACCTCCCGGCGGCAAGTCCCCGCTGCCCCCGGCGTCTGTGGCCTTCGGCGGGCGCCCTGCCCAAAGGCGGGATCGGCAGCAGCCTGTGACCCAAGCTTCGCCCCGCATTCCCGATGGCCTGCGGCGCGGGCGCTTCGGCATTTCCGGTGCAAAACCCTGATCTGGCTGGGGCGCTAGGATTCGAACCTAGGTATGTCGGTACCAAAAACCGATGCCTTACCACTTGGCGACGCCCCAACTGCGGCGGTGTTTAGCGAAGCCGTTCCATCGCCGCAAGAGGCATTTCACCGGGAAGGCAGACTGTTGCGGTGCCGGAATGCAGCGGGTAGCAGGGGGCATGTACCGGGCAGATGTCATCATTCTGGGGGCAGGGGCGGCGGGCATGATGTGCGCGGTCGAGGCCGGTCGGCGCGGGCGGCGGGTGCTGCTGATCGACCATGCCAAGGCGGCGGGCGAAAAGATCCGCATCTCGGGCGGGGGGCGGTGCAATTTCACCAATTTGGGGATCGCGCCAGAGCGGTTTCTGTCGCGCAATCCCCGGTTCGCGCTGTCGGCGCTTAGCCGCTTTACCCAGTGGGATTTCATTGCGCGGGTCGACGCCGCCGGAATCGCCTGGCATGAAAAGACGCTGGGGCAGCTGTTCTGCGATGGCTCTGCCACCCAGATCGTCACCATGCTGCGCCGCGAAATGGAACAGGCCGGGGTCATGCTTTGGCTGGGTTGCACGCCCGGCACGGTCCGGCGCGAGGCGGCGGGATTTGCCGTGGAAACCCCGCAGGGGCCGGTGCGGGCACCTGCGGTGGTTGTGGCGACGGGGGGCAAGTCCATTCCCAGGATGGGGGCCAGTGCCTTTGGCTACCGCGTGGCCGAAGAGTTCGGCCTGCGCGTGACCGAAACCCGGCCCGGACTGGTGCCGCTGACCTTCGCCGAACAGGACCTGGCGCGGATGACGGCGCTGGCGGGCGTTGCGGTCAGGGGGCGGGTCACCGCCGGGCGCACCGGTTTTGACGGGGGCCTGCTCTTTACCCATCGCGGCCTGTCGGGGCCGGCGGTGTTGCAGGCCTCCAGCTACTGGCGCGAGGGCGGGGCGGTGACGGTCAATCTGGCGCGCGGCGCTGATGCCGGGGCAACCCTGCGCGCCGCGCGCGCCACCGAAGGCCGTATTGCCCCCCGCACGGCCCTGGCCCGCCTGCTGCCAGAGCGTCTGGCCCGCTTTGTCGAGGCTGAGGCGGGTCTGACCGGCGTGATGGCCGACCAGTCCAACGCCGCCATCGCCCGCGCCGAAGCGCTGGTGCATGGCTGGACGCTGCGCCCGGTGGGCACCGAAGGCTACCGCACCGCCGAGGTGACGCTGGGCGGGGTCGACACCGATGATCTGGACGCGCGGACGATGCAGGCCAAGGGCGTTCCGGGGCTGTTCTTCATCGGCGAGGTGGTGGATGTGACCGGCTGGCTGGGCGGCTACAATTTTCAATGGGCCTGGTCATCGGGCTGGGCGGCGGGGCAGGTGGTGTGAGGGGGCGCGTCCCACGGTGGGGTACGGGGCCAGGTGTTTGAAAACAATGGGTTGCGTGGCGGTGTTAACGCCTTGTTTACTGAAGTGAGAAGCCAAAATCTTGCATGACCAACGGCGCGGTTTGATCAAGACTCCCAATGCAGGCAGGAGTCCCAGGCGGACGCTTCGGGTTGCTGGCGGCGCAGGCTGACCTGCGGCCAAAGACTCTTCCAGAGTATACCGCCGAGACCGCAGTCTGCATGGGATAGGCCTGCCGCTAGACGAGTGAGACCTTGACATCTCAATCTCTCCTCTTGACACTGAACCTAACGGCTTGAGATGTAGAATCGTAGCAAGTACCTGCTTCCCGGTAGCGAGGCAGAGACGGAAGTATCAATTTGATGTGCGAGTATCGGATTTTTCCAGCAAGGAAAGGTTTGGGCCTCAAGACTGCAGGTCTTGTTCTCACCGTCACACTCTTGGTGACCTTCTCCCTGAATCCAAGCCTCGCCCAGTCCAGACTGGAGCTGGATTGTCTTGCGCTTGCTGCCTCGCCACTCCAGCCAGACCTGCCTGCTGGTGTGGTGGGATTGCCCTACGATGAGTTTGATGCACAAGCCGCCTTGCCGATCTGTGAGGCTGCGATGGCAGAGGCGGGCACGTTGCCTTCGCCAAGGCTCGCGTTTCCTATGGGCCGGGTTTACCATAAACTTGGGCGCTATGAAGATGCTATTGCCGTCTATATGAAGTATGAGAATGCAGGCTATGGCCCAATTCTGAGCAATCTGGGTGTCATTTACGAGGATGGGACGGGCCAGCCTGCCAATCTCGATTTGGCCTTTGACTATTTTCGCCGCGCTGGGCAGGCTGGATTGTTAAATGGCTGGTTGAACGCCCTTGCACTGTTGGACCGACCTGATGCTCCGGCCTCTGTCAAACCTAACCTTGCCGAAGTGCTGCGTCAGGTTGTGGCGACCTCGGGCGATGCCAATGCTGCATACCGGTTGGCTGAGGCAATTGCTTCCGGGCAAATCGCCCCCGCCAGCCCGGATGAACGCACACGGATGCTGGAAACATCACTGGACGGTGGAAAACTGGATGGTGCGGTGACGTTGATCAGACTGCAGGAGGAAAGCGAAGGCCATGTCGCAGCCTTTCTGACCGCTGAAAAGGCGCTGAACATGGCGCAATCTGCCAGTCTCGATCAGGACGCCGGTTGGCCGCCGTTCCAGCCTTCTATTGCGCTGGAGATTGTCAGACTTGGGACTGAGCATTCGGATTTCGCTCCGCTTCAGAAGGCTGCGGCGGAACTGGATGCGCAATACGGAGATAAATTATATACACTCTCGATAAGGGGCACAACCTGCGCTGGAACTGCAACACCACTGTCATTCTTTTACTGGGATGAGGCAGGGCGGGATACCAGCCCGATCGACTCGCAGATCGCGTATTACAAGTTGCGCGAATGTGATGCTCCATCTGAATCAATCAAGGAGATCAATGATATCTTCGTCAACTCCAAGGCGGACGGCACATCTTTTGTGGCCATGCTCAATGCCTTTGTCGAGAGTACGCAAGAGGAGCCGGACAATCCTGAGGCCGCGCCCGCGCAACGCAAACTGTCTGAAGTCTTTGCGGTTTTTGAGAAGGGGAGTGATGGCACCTATTGGGTCAATCCGGCACCTGGGCAAGCAGTGACCGGCGAAGGCATTGTGAAGCTTTCGGCCAGTCTGACGTGCGAGGAAAAGGAAGCATCAGCGGAGTTCTCCGTTTTCAGGAATCCGGCGCAAAGGGTGGTGCCAGATTTTCAGGCACGTGTCGTTTCAACATTGTTGGCGGGTACATCTTGTGACCTTGAAACCAATGCTGGTGTTGTAATTGACAGCATTGCTGGCCCTCTGCGCAAGTCTGAGGATTTTGCCGATGACATGTATGTCTCGATACTGTTCTATCAGTCTGTCGTTGAACGGTGGCTGTCAGGCCGCGTGCCATTAGTTTATTCACTCTCGACAGCTTGTAAACAGACGATTGTCGATGGGATGGTCGGCTTCGCGGATTATGAAAGGGTTTCCGAGTCAGAGATCGAATATTTTTTGACAACATTGGGTGCCTCTGAGGCGATCATTGATGATAAGTCTCTTCACCTAGATCCTATCTTGGTTTCTGGAGATGATAAGCTGTCATTCGCGGTTCTTTTGTGGGATTACGGAAATCTTTTGGCGAGATGCGCCTCCGGGACTTACTTTTGGGGAAATACGATGTTCTTGGGTAGTCCTTTAGACCCGGGATTTTCTGAAGTTAATGTGCTTGCCTTTGCTGTTGATCTTGGAACGGAAAGAGTGGAAATTGCTGGTGCGAGATTAGTAATGGAGGACGTCGATCTTCAAACGGGTGCCGGCATTGAAATGTTTGGAGATTGGTCTTTTTCCTTCGAGGGCGGGCAATATACGGCGTTTACAGAGAACGGCGGACCACAGTCTAGCACGCTGCTGAAGAACCCCACGCTGGACGGCTGACTTGGAAAATGATTCACTTTCCGGGCGGTTTGGCGGGGGAAGGCGATGCGGGGATCGGACGAGACAAGTGGTTCGCTTTTCAGTTAT
>Ga0315906_10000592_pt1 | contig 57885 bp, 78 predicted proteins | sample LakEriMetagenome_4_FD_203526 | JGI IMG/M metagenome (GOLD analysis project Ga0315906, IMG submission 203526) | Freshwater fungal communities from buoy surface, Lake Erie, Ohio, United States - Buoy 2 MA122 | ecosystem: Environmental > Aquatic > Freshwater > Lake > Lake biofilm | place: USA...
CCAATGGTTCTGGTCAAGCATCCGCCACCTTGTTTACTGCTTCTGCAAAGAGTAAGGGTGCCTGGGGTAACAGCCTTACCCTAGAGTTTTCAAACGGAAACACCGCCGCCTCGTCAACGGTTATGCCTACCTTTAACTTGGTAATCAAGCTGAGCGGAGAAGAAGTAGAACGATGGAACGACTTGTCTCCAGACATTGCCAGTAGCCGGTATTTTGTTACTATCCTTAATAACTACTCAAGCTACATCACAAGTGTTGCTGCCGGTGCAGGTATTGTGGCCAACGCTAGCTGGGTGTATAACTCAGTAGCAACCACGTTTGTAAGTGGTTCAAACGGAAGCACAGTGCAAGACTCAGACTACGTTACAGCTCTTAGCCAGCTTGACGCAGTAGAGGGTGTATTGCTACTTAATGCTGTTAACAAAACCTCAGCAACGATCATTAACCAGTTCCTTGCAAAGGCAGAATCCCGAGGAAACTCCTTCGTGATTATCGACCCGGACATGACCGCTGTCGATGTATCCACCATTGGTGGTTCAGTAGTAGGAAGCTACACTAGTTCAAACTACGGAGCTGTGTACTACCCGCATCTAACCATGGTTGACCCATCAAAGACTGGGCCAGGAGCCGTCAGAGCCACTGCACCCGGTGGTGCCATTGCTGGAGTATACGTTCGCACTGAGATTGAGCGCAACGTTGCTAAGAGCCCAGCTGGCTACAACGTTACTGTTCGTAACTCACTGGGTCTTGGGACTTCATTTACCGAAGCTCAAACAGGCACACTCTACTCAACATACAACGTTAACGTGTTGAAGGCTGTTCCTGGTGGTGGGATCATTATCAACGGAGCCCGCACGCTAGACAAGTCAGCTCCCGGTAAGTTCATCTCTGCACGTAGAACCCTAAACTACTTGAAGCAAGTGCTTAAAGAAGGCACTGAGTCTGCTGTGTTTGAGCCAAACGACGCTCGACTGTGGGACCAACTCACTGGATCTGTCTCCGCACTACTTGGAGAGTTCTGGCGCCAAGGTGGTCTTAAGGGCAAGAATGCCTCAGAGGCTTACTACGTAATTTGTGATGAGTCAAACAACACGGCTGTAACCGTTGATAATGGTGAAGTACATATCGAGGTTGGTGTTGCTCTGCAGTATCCAGCCGAATTTGTGGTAATAAACCTGTCCCAATGGACCGGTGGTTCAAACGCAACAGAGACACTCTGATAAGGAGAGATGATTAAATGGCACGTTCAGCGAGCACAGATCCGGTAAGGAACTTTAAGTTCCAAGTCCAAATTCAACCAACTAGTAACACACGACTTGCTACTGTCCTTAGCGGCATTGGAGATCTCGGGTTTGCTGCTATGACTGGTGTTTCAGTCCAGCACCAAATGGTTGGTTACCGTGAGGGTGGTATGAACACCCACACCCATAAGCTAGTCGGACAATCCGACTTTGGACCAGTAACATTCAGTCGTGGTGTAATTGCTGAGCAAAGCCACCTCTGGAAGTGGTCTGAGTTTATCCACTCTTGGAACCAGGCCGCTGGTAACTCGGGTTCAGACTCAACTGTTGCCAACGGTAATGACTACCGGTGTCACATTCTAGTGCGGGTTTTTGACCACCCACACTCAGTAGGAAACTACCAGGAATCTGGCGTTGTTTCTTCAGCAGCAACCAACCTTGGTAAAGCTCGGCTTGGAATTAAGCTGTTCAACTGCTGGCCAGGAGCCTACACACTAAGTGATCTCTCAGCTGGTGACTCAGGCATCGTTGTACAACAATTGACTGTTCACCACGAGGGATTTAAACTTGCATGGACAGAGACTGATATTACTGCTCTAGCAAGCGTTAACTGATTTAACTAAATAAGGAGAACAAATTGGAAAAGTCAATAGAAGTTGAGTCGTTAGACCACGCGTTTAAAGACCCCGCTCCATCAATAGCCACACCAGAGACAGTTATCGTTGAACTTCATAGGGGTTTGCTAAACCCAAACACCGGGCAATGGCAAACAACGGCAGAGGTGCGCGAGCTAACTGGCAAGGATGAGGAGTTCTTAGCTTCTCTTGAAAGCAACAAAACTATAACGTACGCAATGTACGTCAATCAGTTGGTCAGTAGAGCTACTGTGAGAATTGGTGACACCTTGATCCAAGGCCACAAGGCGTTGATTGAAGACCTAATTACCGGCGACAGAGACACCCTTTTGTTGGGGATTATCAAAGCCACCTATGGTCCTGAGCGTACATTTAACTACCCGTGTAACGCTTGTAGAACACCAAACTCGATAACTATCGAACTTGATAAAGACTTCCCAATTCAAGAATCCGAAGAGAATTTAAGAGAGCCATTTGAAGTAACATTCAAAAATGGCACCAAGGTAAAGTTTAAGTACCCAGTTGGCTCCGACAACATTGCTATGGGCAAAGCTGAAACTACAGCTCAACAGAGTACAATTTTAATTTCTCGTTGTGTTGTTTGGCCGGAGCACAGAGATTCTCTGTACAACGAAGAGTGGGCCAAGAACCTATCTATGAACGATAGAAACCTAGTATTAAGAGCCCTCCTTTCACCAAAGGTTGGGCCTAAGCTTGGGGAGGTGAATACCCAGTGCGCACATTGTGGCGCTGATATAAACATCAATATCGACTGGGTATCCCTTCTACTCGCCTAATCTAAAAAGTATATACTGGGAATACGAAGGCGTGGCCTCTGTCTACAAAGGGTTTAGTTTAAACGACATACGGGACATGAGTGTCCGACAAAGAGATTTTTGGTTTCGTATGGCTAAGTGGCGACTAACGGATGGAGGTGGTGGTTAATGGCAAATGATGATGAAATCCAGAAAATGGTTTCAAAAGAAACTCAGTCTATGGCTAAGGCTGAAGTTGGCATTAACGCTGACACCACTGATTTACGGAACATCACAGAGGCCCTTAAAAAAGCGTCTGAGGAAGGTAAACGCCTAGCGACAAGCCTTGGTCAGGCTGTAAAAGCCATGCGACAACTAAAGGAGATGGGCCTCGTACAAGTGTACGACCAATCCGCGCATTGGAGTGGAGGTCAAGGTGGAGGTGGGGGAGGTGCTGCTGGTGGTGGGCAGCTAAGCGTCGGCAGCACCCCAGTAGCGGGCTCTAAACCCAGTCACCCAGCACCTATAACACCAGCACCAAACGCTGTTGCTGCCGCAGGAGGAGCACCACCTGGAGTTGCTGGACTACAGGGAGTACCAGGATCATTTTTTAGAGGAGCTAATCCTGGAACATTTGCAGGCGTTCCGGGAGTACTCGGTTCCGGTGGAAGTGGAGCAATAGGTGGATCGGCTCAGTTAGGAGCCGGTGGTTTTGGTGCAGGAAACATAGCATCAATAATTGGAAGTCTTGGTTCACAAATTGTTAGTGCAATTGACAAGCGTGTTGATGCTGGTAGAGGATACTCACTAGCCGCAGATAAAAGCACACTAGTGATGCAACAGCTCACAGGCATGAGCCAAACCGGAGTAATGAATAACCTAAGAATGCCATTAACCCAGTATAAGCTTGGAGTTAATGGTATTAACGAAATGATGGATCTACAGGCAAGAACTGGTATAAGTGCCGCAGGTCAGGCCCGAAGCGTTGAAATGATGAGAACTCTTAGTGGGTTTACCATGGACGCTGCTGGGGCTACTGGAATTATTGAAAGTATGGCTGACCCAGAAACAGTGAACAAGATGTTCATGATGACTGGTATGAGCTTAATTGGGCCTGGTGGTAAACAAAGATCAGCTCAATCTTTGATTGAAAGTATGGCTAAGAGAGCTGGACTAATGGACCCCAAGCTTGCCGCATCGGCTATGGCTCCAGGTTCTGTATCTCGTGCAACACTATCTCAAATGGGTGTTACTGGCGACATGCAGGAACAGGTTCTTAGATTTGCACAATCAAACGCAGCGTTTCGTAAGCGCGGTGGAAAAGGCACGTACGATCCAACAAATGAAGAAGATCGCAAGCTTATGGGTATCGATGACACATTTGCTATGGAAGCTGAGGAAACTCAGCGTCGTCGTGGAAAGCGCGAAGAGCAGTTTTATAGGGACCAGGCAGATGCGTACGCAAAATTAGAACGGCAGACACAACGCCTTACCGACGTGATGGCTAAGTTTGAGCATGCAATGGAAGGCATAATTGGCGCAAGAACCGGTGGAAGAGTTGGTCAAAAGATTCTTGGTGGTATGGCAGGAGCTGCTGGAATCGGAATGTTGGGGTTAGGTGTCGCTACCGGTGGAATTGGGTTGTTGGCTGGTGGAGCCATTCTCGGTGGTTTAGGCAAAATACTAGGCGACCCAAATACCAGTGATGATTTTGCGTCCTCAATATGGACCCCACGTAGTTCTAGTACACCAGTTACTGGGAGTAGCATGGCTACTGTACCAGCTGGTACACCTGCTGGTCCACCTCCTGCTCCTCCCCCACCAGCCATAATAGTACCACCTCCAGTAGAGGTTTGGTCTCCTGGCCAATTTGATCAATTTAAAACCGGCCTTAAAGCTACGTATACTGATAGTTTTCTCCAAACTCAATACAGTGGTAATCCTGAGTACACAATTAAAAACACTGGTGAATTTAACGAACTGAACGGAGCACTAAGAAAAGCCATAAACAGCATGGCAGACAGAGCAATGGCAGAGGCTGGACTAGACATTAACCTAGTCAGTGGTAGACGATCTACTGATGAACAAGTAAAACTTTTCTTAGAGCGGTATCAAGTAGCGCCTAACGGTGTAAAAGAGTACAGAGACGCTTACGACGGAAAAACTTATAAAGTTAAACGATACTATGGCGCTAACTGGATGAAAAAGCCATCTAACAGTGACCCCCCAGTTGCGGTACCAGGTAGTTCGCTGCACGAAATTGGTATGGCGGCAGACATTGACATGTCTGATCCGCGTGTCGCAGCATGGGTACGTAACAACAAATGGAGATTCAACCTGGTTTCAGGTGAGGGGGAAGAGCACCACTTACAGCTTGCTTGGACAAAAGACATGTCACTAAGTAAGTTCTTGGGCACCACCGGTTTAAGTATGGAGCAAGCAAATACTAATACCCATGTAGCCATGGGTGGAAACTCCCGTTATACAAATTCATTTAGACCTGGTTTTGGTGTTGACATTAATAAATTTTCAGAGGCGCTCCTTAGAAGGTGGGGTTACACCATAACCCCTGAAAAAATCATGTTACTTAGATCATGGTCCGACAAAGAAGGTACTGGTGGATCATACAACCCAATGAACGTAGTCTCTGGCAACAACCGTGTTGATCCGGCTACAGGATACGAACGAGCCGAAACAAACTACAACGTTAACGGTGGTGGCTTGTTCCCTGTGCAAAACTTTGACAGCTTTTCACAAGGTGTTGAATACACCGCGCTGCACCTAGGTACAAACAACTCCGCATTAATGAGCGTTTTGTCAAAACCCAACCCAACGGTTGACGAAATAAGAGGAGTACTATCCGCAGTTGGTAGAAAAACAATGCTAGGAATATTCAATGGTTACGTTGAAAAATCACAAGCTTCTGGATATGATATAAACGCTGCGTTTAACATGACCGGAACATCTGGAGTTCAAAAGATGATATCTGGTATGGACGTTGGTAAAAAAATGGCTGGATTTGCCGGTGATCCTCAGATGCCAGGTAGTGGTTCAACTTCTCCAGTATCACTTCCAAGTATTATGCCGGTGTCCCAATCGTCTGGAACTTCTTCAGTTGTTCATCAAGGGAGTACAGTTACTATATCACCAGTAATAAACTTGCAGACAACTGGTACTGCAGGGAATATAAGTGAGTATGATTTAAGATTAATGGCAAAGAGGATTGCAAAGTTAATCGAACAAGAAACAAACCTTGATAAGATCAGGAGAGCGTAAGTATGTCTTATAAGACAAGCAGGGACTCACTATTTCAGCAACTACCCCCCGGTGTTAGGCAGGGTGAGGTAACCAACGATCTAACCGTTGAAAACCAACCATTTTCGTATCCAACAAATATTGCTAGAGTTTCTGATTTTAGTGGACTTGGGCAAGGCTCCCTATCTAACGCCAATAACCAAAGTGTTACGCTAACGCGTGGGTTTATGAGAAACCTAATGACAGACCTAGGAGAAAACCAACCAAAATTCCCAGATGTTAGGTGTTTCTTTCAGTTTAACCCTCAAGACATTGAACATGTCATTGAAGCTAGAAAAGACATGTATTTGCCTATTCTTCAAGATCCAAACCAGCTACGCCAACCAATGGCTGGCAATGCAATGTTCAACTTTGAGCTAATTTTTGACAGAACAATGGAAGTTAACTCAGCCGTGTACAGCACTGTTTCTCAGGGTGGAGAACCAATTCCTAACACTAAGTCTCCAGGAACCGTGGGGGTGTTTCATGATTTACGTGTTCTGTATTCAATCATAGGTCAAGGTTTAAGTGAAGAGTTGCTTGAAGCACAGCAGGCAAAACTAAAGAATGACGTTAGACAATTTGCTATAAAAAACTACAACTCTTTAAACCTGCAATACAACTCAGAGACTACCGAGTTTAAGGCAAACCAAACTCTATTAGACCCGTCAGAAGACACCTATGGTGACGACCCCAATGCGGCAGCAACGGCCAACTTCTTAAATAGCATTGTGTCTAACCCCGAATCGTCATCTATAAATACATTCATGGCAGACTTCAACGTAGGGAACTCAGCTTTCTTAATTCCTCAACCATGTCGTGTTGTATTTTCACCAGTGTTTATGGTTGATGGATTTGTTATGGGTACAAAAGTTTTGTTTACTAAATTTAGTACAAAAATGATCCCTACTCAGTGTAAAGTTTACATAACTATGCAAGCTACTTATCTTGGATTTGCTAGAGCAAAAACATTTATAACTGAGCAACTTGATGAAACTGCAAGACAAAACACAGAAAACGATAGAATTGCTGTGAGTGAGTTAGGGTCTGTTGGGTTTGAGCTGTCTGGAGCTGTTTCCGACATTACGGTTGGGTTCTCCAGTGACCCTAGAGTAATAACCAAACCTGGCGATTCCGCACAGGGTCAGTACTCTACTGAGATTTATGATTCTATATTAAATGACATTCCAACTACAGTTGGATACGCTTACCAACCTTTTTGGTTATACGCTACCAAGGGGTTTTGGTACACTCGTCCATCGATTCCAAACTACGCTGGAGCACCAATTGGAACTGGTTCCAAATCAAATATCGCCGTTGATGGTGGTAGTGAGGATTACGACCCACTATATATGCTTCAAAGCCCATTAACAGACAGAACACCACACTTTCAACCACAGTTGTCTGTGCGAATTTCTCCTAGCGAAGAAAGCAAAAAAAGAATAAAAGAAGATGTGTTTGAAAAACTGCAGTCATCTAACCCAAAACTTACTTTTGAAGTAAAAGCACACATATTTGGCCCGTTTGCAACGCAAAACGATGCAGACACATTTAACGCAACCAAGATTGGAAAAACCCCTTTCTCTACTTTATCTACTGCTGTTACAGGCTCTGGTCTGTACGTTGGTAAGTATTCTGTTCGTAAGGAAATTGCCACAGCAGATAAGTGGGATGACTACGCTAAAGATCCGCAAAACTGGACTATGGACATGAAGGCCACCAATGATGACTCAAACAGTCTAAATACTGCTCCTGACCCAATAACCCCCAGTACTAAAAATGCCCAAAATAAATCTGTAGCAGATGAAGCAGACGCCAGAGTTGCAGCAGCTTATTCTGGCGCGTTGATCGACTTTCCTAGTAAAACACCTGAAATAAACACAGCTATAGAAAACACACAAAGGCTTTATTACGACGGGCTATCATCAAAAGTTGAAAAAATTAATCCAGACTGGAGCGGTCCGGATATAAACTTTAGAGGGTTAGTTGGAATGCCACAAGAGGTATATCAAATAACAGTAGAGAATGGTGGAGATAGATTAGACTCTCTACTACAGTTAGTAGACAATGTACACGGACTAAGCTCCAAGTATTTCTCTATAGTAGTTGATGCAGTAATTGTGTATGAAATTGAAACGGCAGCTGGTGTATATAAGAAGGCTTCTCCAGGAGGGGTTAGAAGCACCGCTGTTAAATTAGGTAGTGACTTTGGTTTTACAACTTCATTGAACTTGGGATGGGGGTCGTTGGCTGTTCTGCCAATTTAAACTATGAAGACAAAATACTTTTCTACTGATAGATACTCTTTAGACAGTTCTGGTCAAACTGCTTCAAGAACTAGGTTTGTTGCAAGTGGGTACTCTGTGTACACATCAGTCACCGGAGATACCTTTATGTCCTTAAGTATCAGATTTTTAGGGGATCAATCTCGTTATTGGGAAATCGCAGACATTAATCCTCAAGTTGAATGGCCCGATAGAATACCAATTGGTACAACACTTAGGATTCCAATATGATTGGCCCTTCTATAAACAAGTTTTCTGCAAGCTGCAGATTCCAAATACACGGAGTACCATTAGACCACACGACTATTATTGAATACGAACTTTCGTTGTCCGAGAACAAACACGACTTATTAATCGTAACTATGGCTGGCGTTCCAGCAGCCGCAGTAACTGATTACATAGGAGTACCCGTAACTTTTTCCCTTGGAGAGGGTGTGGGGACATCACAACAGTTTGTTGGGTATGTTTCGTATGTTGAACCAATGCATAACGCAAAAGACGGGCTGATCAACAAAAGCCCAATACAGCTAGCAAAGGTGTACTGCATTGGGGCATCAATGGTCATGAAAGAAGTAAGATCAAAAGTATGGGAAACCCCTACACTTACAGAGATCGTTACTTTTATATCAGACACTCATGGATTTAGCGTTGATTACCCTAAGGACTCCTATAAGCCTGTCCGTCTAGTTCAGTCAAACGAAAGCGACTGGTCGTTTTTAAATAGAGTCTGCAAGAAGTTTGGTTTGTCATTTTCTCTACACGGAACACACCTTCATCTGTGGGACAGAAACAAATTTACTGGCAGAGCATCGTCTTACCATAGAGCTTTAACTAGCAATAGGACTCAAGAAAACAGGCCATTCTATGTGCTTAATTTTGAAGCAACCCTAGGAAAGATCTCGTCTTCGGGAGACCGCAGTCGAAATGTGGTTACTGTTTTGGATTCACAAAATAACATACATGTAGTAGTAGACGAAACCTCTGAGTACTTTCCCGGATCGACTGATTCGCCTAAGTTATTTAAAAAACCTCTTACGCTATCTCTGAACTCTTTAGAAGAGGGTGTTAGAACTATAGATTCATACGACAAGTACAACTCAATTTACAATGCAAAACTTAACGTAATGTATGGCGGAGGAGCTGTGCCTGGTGGCATACTTTATCTTGATGGGTTTGACTCAAAGTTCGATGGGTTCTGGTATATATCTGACGTAACTCATTTTGTTAAATCAGAGAACTATGTAACAGAGTTAATCCTGGCAAAATCAGATGAGTTTAACCAGGTTGTTGATACTTCCAATGTCACTACATTTCAAATACCACCGGAGTACAAGATGAGTTTTAATGAAGAATGGATTGCTAGCACAGCTAGGGTGTTGGAATATGCCTAGCTCAGATATAACACTGCACAGGGCCCTTGTGGTTAGGGTATCTGGGGATGAAGTATACGTAAAGATCCCAAGCGTACTTGGGGCAAATGAGTCAATAGCGTTACACACCCCCAAGACCCCGGCAGTTAGCTGGCCCCCTGTTGATGGTAACCAGTTAATTGTTGCAGTTGAAGGTGAGAACTTTAATAAAGTTTACGCTATAGCAAATATTGACACTGGTATATAGTTTGGAGTAACCATGAAGTCTATAAAGATACCGTTTTCGTTCGTAGGTGGGAAGATAAACTCCACAACGGACGAGGGTACTATCGCCAACCAAAAAATAGAGGCTGTGTTAACCACAATGCGTGGAGAACGTATTTTAAACCAAACGTTCGGCAGCGACATGAAACTACTTGTAAATGATACACCTAATGAAATTATTTTAGCTGATGCTAAAATAGAAGCTATATATGACTTAAAGGGTCAGGTGTCGGGTGCTCAAATAATTGATATGAATTTTGACCTTGATTCACTGACTAGCGATGACCCAACTTTAAATGTATATGTTACATACAAACTACCACTAGGAAACTATAGGACTGGGAGAGTTAAACTGGCTGTTCCTGGGTTAATTACAGAAGATACGATTGTGTAGGTAACTAATGACATCTGACCAAACATTTAATTACGCAAGTAGGACCTACGGTACTATCCGCCAGGACTTACTTGCTAGAGCTTCTACAGTAGCCCCAGAATGGACTGACAGAGACGCGTCTGATTTTGGTATGTTATTTGTAGACCTATGGTCGTATATCGGGGACATAGTTCACTATTACATTGACCGCACCGGTAGGGAATCCTTTATCTCCACAGCAACACAAAGAGAGAGCTTGTTGGCCTATGCCAACATGTTTGGGTACAAGCCAAGCGGTCGTGAATCTGCAAGAGGTTCTGTATATATAGCAAACTCTTCCAGTGCTTCTGCGTATACGCTACCTATTAACTCTCAACTTCGCGCAAACTTTGACAATGTTAACTACAATTTTTACACCACAAACGCTATAACCATAGCCCCAGGAACGGTAGAAGAAGTTGAAGTCGTTGAAGGAAAGCTAGTCACCAACGACGTATTAACTACCTCATCCTCCGGTTCTCCCAACCAGTCGTACATCCTAACTACTACTGATCCAGCGATATCTTCAATAGAGATAACCGTAACAGAAGACGGTGTAGATGTCCCATACCTACAGTACGCTGACATATCAGACATGTCTAGTGGGTCTAGAGGGTTTATAGTTAAACTAACGTCCGCTGGAACAGTTCAGGTTAGTTTTGGTAACCGTATTAACGGGTTTGTTCCACCAGCTGGATCTAAGATAACAGCTTCCTACACTAGAAGCTCCGGGGTTAATGGCAACTTAGGAGCTAACCTAATTTCTTCTTTTGTGGAAAACCACCCAAGTTACATTACGATCTCATCATCGACAGCTACCACCAGCGGTACAAACGGTGAGACTGCGGAAAGCTTAAAGTCAAATATCATTTCATCAATACGCACACAGGATAGAGCTGTGACCCTACAGGACTACGCGGACATTGCTAAAACGGTTTCTGGGGTATACAAAGCTATCTCTTCGTATACACCATCTGCCCTGGGCAGCTCAGCTGGGGCATCGGTAACAATCTACGCACTACCGTTTGTCAGTGACTTCCTGACTACCACTAGCTATTCAATAACCGTTCCAACAACTTTAAAAAATGACGTTATAGAAAAGTTGACCCCAAGAAGTATGATTGGCGTAACACCCGTAGCAGCTAGTACTGTGACTTTAAGACGATTAGACATAACTGCGTCTATACAAGTTTCCGAAGGGTTCGTTAGTAGCTGGGTCGAAGCAAATGTTAGAAACGCCATTGATGGGCTATTTACATTTGATAATGCAGACTTTGGAAAAGAGATTCGTAGGGGAGAGGTATACAAATTGTTGATGAATCTTACAGGGGTTGACTACATCGAAATATCTGACTTTTCGATAGAAGATGGTTCTAATACAGTAAACGCAGTGCTTGACCCTACACATATTCTCAGAAAGGGCAATATAACATTGACGTTTGCTGGAGGGATGGGTAGCTAACTAATGGCCCGCAAATCTTTCGTAGTACGCAGCTCTGCACCAAGTGGTGGTTCTTATCTACAGTATTATCCAGGTGGTGTTGGGGCATCACTGGGGTCTGCTAGCGCTACGGGTTCTGCTTCAGCAGCGTACATACGTGGTGACGGAGTTCAAGCTAGACCAACACTTGGTACAGCTGTACCTGTTGGTAATGTTCTTTATAACGCAGCGTACTTTGAAGCAGTGGCGTCTAGCTACCAAGAAACCACTCTTACATGGGATCTTACCTTGTACGACACAGACCCATCAAACCCAGGTTTGGTAAAACCGTATTCGGTTTTAATTGTGTACTCTAATTATGGGTGCCCAGATACTATCTCAGAGGGATTTGTTCTAGTTGAAACTAGAGATTCAAAAAAGCATGTGCATACACCAGTATTAGGTAGCTGGGCGTACTACTCAATGTTCATTAGGTACCGCTCACACGATGGTGATGACTACTACGAAATCGTGTCAAAGATCCCAGTGCTGCTACCGGTTGACCAAGATTCTTTGGAAGATCTTTACTCAAAAATTCCTGAGCACTATCGAGCCTTGGATGAGAATAGTTCTGGGGATCTTCGTAAGTTCCTGTCTATATTTAGTTGGGACTTAGACAAAATAAAGTCAACACTTAGACATTCCCTATCGATGCGCGACCCGTTAGTAGCGGATGAAGAATTACTAAACTATGTCGCTCAGGATCTAGGAGTTACCCTACAAACTAATGACGTTGGATCTCAGAGACTTAGAGACTACTTAGTTAACTTCTCTAGACTAAAGAAGAGAGCGGGGTCTAAGTCTTCGATAGAAGCACACCTAGAAGCTCTGTGTGGGGCTGACGTTGAGATAAACGATACCTTAAAGACTATAAGTGTTTACCCGCAAAGAGTTAACCTTCTCTATGATCCAGCATTTGTAAATGGGGTTGCGTCGGGTATCGATGGTGGTGAGCCCACTGTTAGTAACAGCGCAATCTCGTATGATTCTGGTGTATTAGGTGAAGCCCAAACTATTTTTTATGACGGTGGAGACACGCCCACAACTACTCTGAGTTCGGGAACAGCCACGACAGAGCGATGGGTAAGCTTTCCAGACCCTACCAATGCCCTCTACTCTTATTTAGAGACAGCTTCTACCGCTTCTCCGGGAAGCCCCAAGTACGTAAAAGTAACAGGTGGGGACATCCTATACTTCTCAATCTCAGTACCAACAGAAAGCGACGTTGCTGACTACGTAGAAGATTCTATTCAGTCAGTATCGTTCTACTACGCTGGAGGAGCATCAGGTGGGTCAGCCAACTTGATAACCACAGACATCACTGCTCAAGAGTATGCTGGGAAGAAGTACTGGAGATTAGAAGTTCCAAGCAGTGTTACTACCTACACAAACGCAGTTCTTAGTATTAAGTTTGCAAACAGCGTTGGTAGCTTTTCCATATCATACGCTGACTTTAAATACGCCCTTCTTGAAAGAAACACAATTGGTGAATACTTTGATGGTAACACCGTACGGGGCGGATGGTTGATTGGTTCTACTGGGTCGATATCTGACTACAGGTGGAAGGGCACCCCAAATGATTCTCAGTCAGTATTCTCGTCAAACTGGGCAAAAACACAGAACGTTATAGACAGACTTCTGCAGTATATTATTCCTGTTACAGAGTCCATATCGTCTGGAACACTGTATAGTAACGGGTACTATAAGACTACCGGTGGTTCTATAACAAAACTACCAACTTACAAGTACACTTTTACATACGACAAAATACCGGGAGAATAAGATGGAGCTACTCATAGCTAGTTTAGCTGTGTACAAGATATTGCAGTTTATTGATTCTCTGCTTCCCAAAGAGGCAATGCCATGGGTGAAGCTCCTAGCCTCTCTAGTGCTTTCATACGGTGTATGTGTGGTTATGAAGGTAGAGAATATTTTTGTAAGTGGTGCTGCAGTAGCTGCCATATCTGGTACAGTTCACTCAGTTCTCCGATTACTAACGCTTCTTGGAGACTCCGCTTACAGAAAAAACATTAGATAGGAGCTAACTTGAGTAAGAGTTCGACTTACGGGATTCTAGGAACGTCAGATGTGCCTAGAGAAGTCATTGTGGCGTCACTGTCCGATAGTGGTAACGCACAGTACATCATTCCTTGGTACGGCACCAAAAAGATATCACCAGCTCTTGAGTATGTGTATGACTGGCTCATTGACAATGAGATCAACTACCAAGTAGTTGAGTCTACGGAAGGACGCCCATTACCAAATGCAATTAAAAAGCTGGCCACGGAAGTAACCCAAGCCGATGCAGTAGACATAGAGATCATGATGTGCCTCAAAAAGCATGAGGACAGCGCTGCGTTGATCATGTGGGATGAGGAGAACCCTCAGAGATCATTGTTCCTTGCCTCAACAGCAATTAGCATGGGCATCCAATCATTGGAGCTTACAAACGGGTTGGTTCCCATCATTGTTGAGGACTCTGACTTGATTGTGTCTTCAAACAACGACGACACATCAAAAATGCAGATTGTTGCAAAGAGCAATGCAGAAGCGCACATTGACACTCTTCTAGATCTAGACACGAGCAGCTTTGACAGAGAAACTTTAGAAGTGATGCCAGCAGTGTCGGTTAAGCGTATGGCAGCAAATGCTGGGTTTGATGTGAAGACTAAGGAAGAAGCCATCAACGCCCTAACAGGTGGTGTTGCTGAGGAACCAAAATCAAAGTTTGATGTTGGCACGGTTCTACTGATGTTCAACGATGGTACAGAACTTGGGTTCTCGATGAATAAGGATCTTCTACAGAAGATCATGGATGTAGTCTTAGAGTATCAATCAAACTTGTAAGAGTTTCTGACACAAAGAGAAAAGCCCCAGGAAAATCCTGGGGCTATTTCTTGTACCTACAACTGTAGGTAACTAGTGAGTTCACTTCTTCTTGGGAGCTGCCTTCTTGGCAGGTGCTGACTTCTTGCCCTTGGCGGGACCCTTGCCATAGCCGGGGTCCTTCTTGTCCTTAAGGCCACATCCACATGATGCACACATACTAGTTACCTCCCTTCCGGTACTTGCTTGTCTTCTTTGCAATCTTATCGGGTTGTTTCACAAATTGCTTGCCTTCGGCATTACCTTTTGCTTTTGCCCGATTGGTGGCAGCTTTTTCTGATGGGGATAGAGAGTCCCATGCCTTGTCTGGTAGGTAGCGCTTCTTGCCTTTGGATTCGGAGCCGTCAGAGGTGCGCCATTTCTCATTAGTCCACTTATCAAGATCCTTTTGCGGCTTAGCTTTAGCCATGGTCAGTCCTTGTACCCGCCGCCAGCTTCCTTGTAGCGCTTAGCCAGAAGCTGGGCTTTGCGGGCAGACCACTCACCTGGGTCGCCGCCCTTGGTGCCAGCTTTGATTTCATTGAACAGGCGCTTGCGCAGAGCAGGCTTGGTGTAGTTACCAGCCTCATTGACCTTTGATTCGGCCTTCTTTTTAGCAGCCATCAGCAATCCCACTTACGAAGTGACTTGTTGATGCGTGAGTCGGGGTCGTTTGCGGTCTTCTTTGAAGTGTTCTTTTTCTTCATACCCTCCATGCGGGCACAGAAAGACTCACGACGAGCAGCATCCTTCTTGGACCTTGCTGCGCCTTCTTTGGACACGGGGGGCTTTAAGTTATGACCCTCTTTCTTTGCAGAAGCACGACCCTTAGCGTTTAGCCCGCCCTCGGGATCTTTACCTTCTTTACGTTGCCATGCTGGACTTTTTGCCATAAATACCTCACTTAGTCGAGGCGCGGAGTTGCCACGCCCATTTTTGGTGCATATCAATACGACCGGAAATAAAATCAGCTATGCCCTGCTGGTCTGCTTTGGTAGCCTTTTTAAAAACATCGTTTAGAGTTTTAATGACTGACTCATTTGCGGTGAGCAAAGCTTTGGCCATGGCCTTTGGAGTAGGTTCTACATCTTTAAACGTTACAGTGGTAAGTTCATTAAACTTCTTTAGGCTAAATGGCGCGTAGTCATCCAGCTTTCTAACGTTCTCAGCAATGGGGTCGATTGAACCGTAAGCATCCTCATAAATGTCGGCAAACAGCCCGTGGTACTGACTGAAGTCTTGCCCCTCCACGTTCCAGTGATACCCATGAGCCATGAAGTAGAATGTAACCACGTCAGACATGAGTACTTTTAAAGCTTTAATTAATTCTTCCATTGTGCTCCTAGTCAAACGGTCACCCCAAATAATACCACCTCAACAATCGTTGCGGATTGCAAATCCGCCCGCTACGCTTCCGAGTCCAATGGGAACTAGCAACGTATTTGGTGGGCGATTTATAGCCGTGCCCGAGTGGGCCTTGGCCTACATAAACGAGCATGGGCAACCACGCGACCTACAGATTCTGACTTGCCTTGTGTCAATGATAAACTTGCACGATAAGTCGGTAACTGTGTCTGTGGTAGACCTAGCGAAAGTCGCCCGCACTTCAAAAGAAACTGTAAAGAGATCACTCAAGTGGTTGTCCGATAACTTTGTAATTGGTGTTACGGTTGGCAAAAAGCCAAGCCCAAACACCTACACGGTACACTACACACAGCAAGTAATAGGGTCATCAGTGACCCCATATAGGGTCATGGATGACCCATTGATAGGCACACCAGTGACCCCATTCGGGGTAGGGGGTGGGGTCACACATGACCCTATCAAAACGATTGAAATCCCAGCGTGCGATGGGTTTTCTGAAACCCCTAGAGTATTACTACTATTGAATAGAGAAAATACAGAATCTATAAAGAGGGCCGATGGCCAGGATGGTATGGTTGTAGACATGATTTTAGGTGCAGACCCAAACGAAATCTCTAAGGTTGAAGAACCGGTAAAACGCAAACCGCGTCCAGAGGTAAACAACCTAGTAAACTACTTCGTATATCACCCACGATCAGTGATGAGTTGCTCCTACACTTTCCAAGAAACTCAAATACTGAGAAGAACCATGCGGTTGTTGCTTGACTCAGGATTGACACGGGCATCCATTGCAAAAATGATTGATAAGTTCTTCAGCACAGACCGTATGCGGTCAGCAGATTCACCAGTACATATGTTCTCTAGCAAAGCTGTACAGCAGTCATTGATGGAAAAGGTTGAAACTGAGCTGGATAGTGACACCAGCCCGGTGCTCACGTTGATGCTTAACGATTTCAACAGAGACAACGTACAACTACCGTGGGACTCATCGTCAGACAAACACCTGCGCAACACCGTGATTATGACTGCAATAGACGCGTGCTATCGCTACCCAGAAGTAGTTGCTAGAGTTATTGAATCAACTGCGGACTTCTCAGTTCCAGAGTTTAGAAATAAACTTTCAGCCCTTAACTCGCTGGTTAAGTGGCATCTCAATACAGAGGATTGCGATAGAGATGAGCTCCTTAGCACCCTCTCCGATATCACACTTCCAAAAGAATTGCTTGCTAAAACACGCTCATCCTTGAGACCCGCTGCTGATACGATTGTGTCAGCAATTTACAATTACAGAAGAGGTTCTCATGGGGTATGACGGTGTGTTTGCATTCGCAAGTTTTGAAGACCTTGTTCACTTTGTGAATTGGGTCACATCATCATTTGATGACCCACAAGAGTTCAAAGACTGGATAGAGTCACGGACTCTCGACTTTGCAGAAATCGACAACCAATTTTGGAGCATAATTGAAAATGGCTATTATTCGGAAAGCAACGGCTCAGACCTTCCCAGTTCCGACTGATTGGAAATCAGAAAAATGGTGGCGCAATCGTTCAACTGACGAGCGCCTGTTTCACACCCGCATACCCACTAGGTGGTTGTCGTTTACTCTAGACAACCTAGAAGTCAGCGATTCAACAAAGTCTGACGTTTCAGAGTGGATTGCAAACTACCAACCAGGAGACAGTCTGTTCTTGCATGGCAAGTCTGGTTGTGGCAAGAGCGTTGTTGCTCAAGCCGTTCTTGCTCAGCTAGTCGCAAACAATGAACTGTCTGGGAGATTTGTTAGCAGTGATCGGTACATCGACATGCTGAAAGACACCTTTGAGCAGGACGGTGGGTTGCTCCCAGAGATGTACTCCATGCCCTACCTACTAAAATACATTCAGGGTGTGTTTGACATTGTGATGCTTGATGGTGTTGGGCAGGAACGAGAGACAGACTTTTCAACACATGAGATAGGTAGCTTGATTAGACGCAGATACGAAGACACTAGATCCATGATCATTACAACAACCATGGGAGTCATGGACTTCAATCGTCGGTACGGTGATCGTGTAAAGGTAGCGACAACGGAGATGACCGAGATTAGGGTTTCATAATGGAGCGTGGGGATATATCCGATTACACGACGATTGCCCAATCGTGTATATGGGAAGGGGTTTTGGCAAACCCACCTGAAGGATTTACTTCAAAAACTCGTTATCGTCTGTACGAGAGAGCCAACAATTGGGAGTCAGCTATACCAATGTGGAAGCCGAACGACCTATCGGTTCGTTCAATTGCAGACTGTACAAACAGGCTTCACATCGGTACTGACGTAATCACGTTTCTTTCACAGGACGCCGTAGACCCTATATACAACTGGCTCCTTCGGAAAGGAATTACCACAACCGTGTTGTATTACCCGTCAGCCAAAGAGTATGCTCTCGACCTGCGTTACAACCGGGGAATAAAAACTGTCTACGTTGCCAACGACGATGATGCTTTCACGATAGGCTTACGAGCTCACGTCGTTCAACCAAACACTGCTTGGAGAATTTGATGGCTTCCAGTGAGCTGTATCTCGTTTCAAAAATCATTCAAGAAAAAGACATGACGACGCCAGTGCGAGCAGGACTAAAGCCTGATCACTTCACTGGGTCGTGGGTAGAGGTGTGGTCTTGGCTACTTGACTTTCAAAGAACACACGGAGCAGTACCGACTGAGCGGGTATTCTCACAAGAGTTTGGTGACATTCATTTGGAGGATGCATCAGGCGAAACATTCTCCAGATTGATCGATGAGGTTCTGTCTGCTTATCGGCAGAGAACCATCATGGATTCTTTGTCTCACGCCATACCTGCAATCAACAACAATGATATTGACGACGCAATGGCCGCTCTTGCGGCTGGTCTACAGAAAGCGTCAGTTGAATCGTCAAGACTTCGTGACATTGATATCATTCAAAACTGGGAAAACCGCATGTCTCGTTACGAAGAGATGCGCAACACACCAAACGCTTTGCGTGGTATACCAACAGGGTTTCATGGTCTTGACAGAATCACTCACGGACTACGCCCACAACAGTTTATTGTCTTTGCTGGAGAGCCCAAGCGAGGAAAGTCATTGTTTGCTTTGATCTTGGCTAACTCAGCACACATCCACGGCAAGAGACCATTGTTTGTTTCGTTTGAGATGAGTATTGAGGAACAGGAAGCTCGGTACGACTCACTTATTTCCAGAGTTCCTTACACACGGATACTTTCAGGAGATTTGTCAAATGCGGACATGGCAAAAATCAAGCGTGCATTGAGTCTCCGAAAGAACATGCAACCGTTTGTGTTTAGCGAAGACACATCTTCTCTAACTACTGTCACAGCTCTGGCTGGCAAAGTACAGGAGTATCAACCGGACTTGCTTGTTGTCGACGGTGTGTACTTGATGGACGATGAAGAGGGTGAAGCCAAGGGTTCCCCACAAGCACTGACCAACATCACTAGAGCACTAAAGCGACTTGCCCAACGGTTTGACATTCCTGTCGTAGCCACTACTCAGGTTCTCTCTTGGAAGCTACAGAACAGAAAGACAAGAGCAGTTACAGCTGACGCAATTGGTTACACCTCGTCGTTTGCACAGGACGCTGACTTGATCCTTGGTGTAGAGCGCAACCCAGACGTTGATGATCAAGCAATTATCAGAGTTGTCCTAGCAAGAACTGCACCAACTGGAGAAGTGCATGTAAAGTGGGACTGGTCTACTATGGAGTTTGAGGAAGTAAACGACTATGACGACTACATCAACCCCTCATTCGATTAACATCGCTCAAGTCCTAGAGTCAGTGGGCGTAGAGATCAAGCGAGTTGGTGAACGAGAGATCACCGGTAAATGCCCTGTTCACATTAGGACGGTTGGGCGACATGACAACTCCCCGTCATGGAGCATGAATGCCAACACCGGACTATGGATTTGCTTTTCCTGCGGAGCCAGAGGGTCTTTGTCCTCACTTCTGTACGAACTGACTGGTGGAGCCAACTCTCTTGACATACAGAAGATGTTGGTTGAGTCTTCTTTTGAAGCCCTAAAAGCACCAAAGATCGTACAAGAAGAAACCTACGTAGATCGAGATGTGTTCTTTGGGTTCGCAAGAGTACCAGAAGCTTTGTGTGAGTCAAGAAACCTTGACCCAGAGCTAACGCACAAGCATGGCGTTAGGTGGAACAAAGATCACAGAGCCTGGGCCATACCGATAATGTCGCCAACAGGTCGCTTAGAGGGTTGGCAAGAGAAGAAGCATGGTAGTGTGCTGAACTACCCAAACGGAGTAAAAAAGTCCAAGACTCTATTTGGCATAGAACGCTTTAGAAGCACTACAGCTGTACTTGTTGAATCGCCATTGGACGTAGTTCGGTTTGCATCTCTTGGGTTAGATGCTCAGGCATTAGGTACCTTCGGTGCGTATGTATCTGATGAACAACTAAGATTAACTTTGTATGTCGCTGATAGAATTGTTGTAGCTATGGACAACGATGACGCTGGGATTGCTTCTAGTAAAAAGATTTACAAAGCAATAGGTACACCAAGAGCAGGGCTTTTGTGGTGGAACTACAGTGGTTCAGACTGCAAGGACATAGGTGACATGGAAGACGAGGAAATTAAGGTAGGATTAGATACCGCAACTGTCCTACCACCTTGGATTACCTAACATGTTTACAGGATCTCTATACCCATACCAAGAAGAGTCTGTCGAAAAAATGCTCGACAGAGGCCAAGTGCTACTCGGGCTTGTGATGGGCGCCGGTAAAACCGTAACAACTATTGCCGCCATAGAATCCCTTTTTGAGAGTAACGAAGTAGATCGTTGTTTAGTTGTTACCCCAGCGTCGCTGAAGTACCAGTGGAAGCGTGAGATTGAAAGGTTTACAAACTCACGTGTAGTTGTAATCGACGGTACTGTCAAAGCACGCGAACGCTGTTGGAAATCAGCATTATCAGCTCGCTATATCATCGTAAACCCTGAGTGTCTATTGCGAGACCTTACCTTGTTTAAAAAGGTAGATTGTCAGGCAATTGTTGTTGACGAAGCAACTATGCTTAAGTCACGGGTTAGCAAGAGATCAAAGTTAGTTAAAAAGATTGCTAAGCCGATGCTGTACCGGTACGCCCTTACAGGACAGCCTATTGAGAATAAACCTGAAGAACTGTTTTCAATAATGGAATTCGTAGACCCAACGGTTCTTGGCCCGTTCACAGACTTTGACCGCACATTCATTGTGCGTGATCACTGGGGTAAGCCCTTAAGGTACAGAAACTTAATGGAGCTGCACAACTCCTTGTCACACTGCATGATCAGAAAGACTCGTGAAGACATCGCTGATCAACTTCCTGAGATTATTCACCAAGTAATCCCTGTACCATTTGATGAGGCTGGGGCTTCCCTCTATAGGTCAATCGCAAAAGACTTGTTGTACCATCTACAACAGGCTATGTCTAAACATGGTGGGTCTTTTAACCTATGGAAGCACTACAACGATCCTGAGTCTAACGAAGCCCAGGGACAGATTATGTCCAGGTTAACGGTGCTAAGGATGCTGTGTGATAACCCACAACTAGTGGTTAGATCCTCAGAAATTTACGCCGATCCAAAGAGGCCTGATGAAGGCAGCGCTTATGCTCATGATATCTATTCTAGAGGACTCATGTCTAAGGTTACGGCGTCTCCAAAATTAGATGCAGTGGTCGAGTATATCGAGGAAGTTCTCTCCGCCGATCCCAAAAACAAAGTAGTTTTGTTTTCCTTCTTTAAGGAGAACCTAAGACTGATTCAACAAGCAACTTCAAAGTTAACGAACAGCGTTCTGTTCATGGGTGGTATGAGCGCTGAGGAAAAAGACAAGGCAAAACAGCTATTTGGAAACGATCCAGACACACGTCTGTTCTTATCTTCTGATGCTGGGGGATACGGAGTAGACTTGCCGATGGCAAACTACCTGATATCCTATGACCTCCCGTGGAGTAGCGGTAAGCTAGAACAAAGAGAAGCGCGAATAATCCGGTTATCTTCACAATTTCCCCATGTAACTATTGCAACTTTTGTTATGCAGGGTAGTATTGAAGAGAGACAGTATGAGATGCTGCAACAAAAGCGTTCAATTAACGAAGCGTTTGTCGATGGGAAACACCACGACCACAAGGGTGGGTTTGACATTACATTGGGTAGCCTCTCAAACTTCTTAAAACAATCACACGTATAGGAGAGACATGGAAAAGGTTGTTAAGATTATCCGTAGATACCCTGCTCAGGAGTTAGCCCTGATCAGCAAGGAATACAGTGACCTTAAGAGCTTAATTGATAAGTACCAGGTCAGACTAGATCAACTAAAGAAAGAGCTAAATGACCAAGCAGACACCTTTGGTGACGAGGATGACAAAGGACATAAGTGGCTGAGAGCTGGAGACTTCCAGATCAAAAGAGAGCGTCGTGTTTCGGTTAACCTAGATTCTAGGGAGGCTGAGTCATGGGCCAAGGAGAACAACATTTGGGATGATGTGTCTGAGGTAGTTAGAGTACTGGATGAAGATAAGCTTCTTGGTAAGGTATGGGAAAACCCAGAGCTAAAGCCAGCCCTAGACAACTTGTATGTAAAGAAAGAGACGTGGGCTTTCAAGTTCTCAGAAAGCAAGAGTTATGACGACGAGTGAAATCTACGAATGGTTAAAAGCACACGCTGTTGTGCATACTGCAACTGGTGGAACTTACGACGTAGTACGCTTTAAACAGGCAGTGTCCTTGATTGAGTTTTTGATGGAAGAACGTGACTACTGGAAGAACGCCTACATGGAGGCAACAAGTGCCACGCGATCCTCTTGACTTTTTCAATGATCTACCAGACTTCCCTGGAAAGACCCCACCAAAGAATCGTTCTTCAAAGAAGTCTGACAACCGACTTGACGACCGTTTCAACGGAGCAAAAGGTAAAGTCTTTAGAATTAGTGGTGAAGAGCGGGTGTTCTACACAGTAGGAGAACTTGCAAAATGCTTGAATCGTAAGCCAGTTACGATTAGGATGTGGGAGCAACAGGGGTGGATACCCAAAGCCACCTACAGAACACCCACGCCAAGGGGCGAACAAATTCCTGGAAAAACTTTGAAAGGTCGTAGACTTTACAGTTTGGAGCAGGTAGAGTTCTTGATGGATGCTCTTGAGCATTTCAAGATAGACGATCCCAACAAGGCCAATTGGGATGGTTTCAGAAAACACATAAAAAACAAGTGGCCCAACTAACAAGAGAAAAGAGAAAAACATGTCAAGATACGACGACGACGATACCGAAGTGATGGAAGAAGAAGCTCCTGTACGCCGACAGACAAAGGTAGTAGAGGACGACGACGCGGTATCTGTTAGTGCCGCGAGTGCCATCCGCCGTGGATGGGGAGCAGTAGAGCAGGCAAAGTCCGCAGACTCACCGTACGCCCAACGCCTTCGTGTTAGCGAAGAACCAATCATCATCAAGTTCCTTGAAGATGAGCCTTACGCTACCTACAGACAGCACTGGGTTGAGCGCTCAGGACAGAAGTCATTCACCTGCATTGCCGACCTCGACCCCAAGGGTTGCCCACTGTGCGATGCCGGTAGCCGTCCGTCAACACGGTTTGCGTTCAACGTTGTCTTGCTGTCTCCTGATTCAGAGCCAGTCCTGAAGTCCTACGAGGTTGGTCCTAGAGTCATTGACCAACTCAAGAACTTCCACGTTGACCCACGGCAAGGACCTTTGTCTAAGCACTTCTGGGCCGTAAGCCGTTCGGGTAAGGGTGCTACCTCCGCAACCAACCACCAGCTGGTCAAGGAGCGAGACCTAGAAGAGTGGAACATCGATACCCTGACTGAAGCAGACTTCAAGGTCATGAACAAGTCTGTGTACACCGCCGATATCATTCAGATCCCGTCCCGCAAGGACCTCATCCAGATTGCATTGGAAGATTTGTCTGACTGATATGTCACAACTCAACAACCACGTGGGGGGCCTCATGGCCCCCCACGTAGTATCTTCAATTGAAGAGCTTCACAAAATTGTCCAACACATCCAGAGTGTTGGCGCTTTTGCTTTTGACGTAGAAACACGCGGCAACGTAGAACGTCACAGTGATGTTCTTGCGTGGATTGAACAAGAGTGGAAGCAGCACGAAAGCACTCTGAAAACAACATCTGAGGATGTGTTGGCTAGATCTAAAGAGGCCATCATCACTAGGTGGCAAAACACTTTGGCCCTAGATCCAATGAGAAACGAAGTCTTTTGGATTGGCTTAGCAACAGAGGGTAAGTCCTGGGCCGTACCCATGGGCCACCCAAATGGTGAGATACTCGTACCAGAAGAACGGGGTGACGGTACAACCACACCACCTCTTGGTTACCGCAAAGTCTTAGCAAATGGCAAAGAGTCCATGGCAAAGGCTAGGTACTACATACCGGCTGAGTACTCAGCAGCTCCTGAGCAACTTTCACGTACTGACGTGTTCAAAGTTTTGGAACCAATCTTCTTTAGTGATGTTGTCAAGGTTGGCCACAACGTCAAGTTTGACGCCAGATCGATCCGCAAGTATTACAACGACCGCTTACCCGATGGGCCGTTCATCGACACGATGATTATCCAGCACATTCTCAATGAGAATCTTTCTGAGTACAGCCTTGACAAACTGATTGCCCACAATTTTGGGGGCTTTAACCCCTATCACATGGACGGCAAGATTGGTGCAATAATCACTCAGGTGCCATTCTCCAAAGCAGTTAGGTACGTGCACCTAGACGTAAAGTGGACATGGCATCTATACAAAGTCCTGTGGCAAAAGATCCAAAATAAAGAGCAGTTGCTTTCCTGCCTTCGGCAAGACATGGAGGTTATCCGTGTGTTGATGGACATGGAAGACAACGGGATACCCGTAGACCATCGCTCCATGACTAGGCTTGGCAAAGAGTTAGACACTCATCTAAATGAACTCTTGCTTGGGATGATGGATTACGCACCTCCTGGGTTTAACCCAGACAGCCCTAAGCACAAACAACAACTGTTGTTTAGCAAGAAAAGCGAGGGTGGTCTTGGGCTAAAGCCCACCAAGTACACCGACAAGGGTTCGGCATCGGTTGATGAAGAAGCTCTTCGCAATCTTGAAAGCAAACACCCTGTAGTACCGCTGCTTATAGACTGGGCAGAAACTAAAAAGATCAAGTCAACCTATGTTGATGGGTTACTTACCAAACTACACAAAGGTTCTCTGCACCCGTCGTTCCACCTGCATAGAACAGCTACTGGAAGACTTTCCTCCAGCAACCCCAATCTGCAAAACATCCCAAGAGACAGTAGCGTCCGTGGTTTATTCGTAGCTAACCCCGGCCATGTATTGCTAGTCGCTGACTACGACCAGATCGAGCTTCGTGTTATGTGCATGTTCTCCGGAGACAAAAAGATGAGCGAGTTTTTCTTGAACAACGAGGACATCCACGCGGGTGCTGCCGCTCTTATCCTAGGTAAGGATGTGTCTGAGGTTACCCCAGAAGAACGCCAGCTTGGTAAAGGTGTTAACTTTCTCACGGCTTATGGTGGTGGCCCTCAAAAGTTGGCAAGAACCACAGGAGTTGACGTAGAACACGCACGCTCCGTCATCGATCAGTACTACAAGCAGTTCTCTGGCATCACTAAATGGAAAAAGAGTGTTATTGAAGCAGGTATCAAGAATGGGTACGTTGAGACCATCTCAGGAAGACGGCGTAGACTGCCAGATCTGCGCTCGGATGACAGCATGTTAAAGTCCAGAGCAGAGAGACAGGCAGTCAACGCGGTGGTACAGGGTTCTGCTGCTGACATATGTAAGAAAGCCATGATTGATGTAAACAATGTACTAACTGGGACAGGATCAAAGATCTTAGTCCAGGTGCATGACGAACTAGTAGCCATGGTCCCAGAGCAGATAGTTGACGAGTTACAGCAAAAGTTTGTATTAGCTATGGGAGATGGTAACATTATTAATGGTATTCCGTTAAAAGTTTCATGCCACTCAGCGTATAATTGGTCGGAGGCGAAAGGGTGATGATGGCGTCAAGTCCAGTCGAAGAGCGTAACTTTTACCTCACCCTTTCTATACTTGAAGGGCAGAAGTTAGCGCATGCTGCAGGGTTCTCTGTTCCCTCTGCAGAAGTTCAAGAACACGAAATCATGGACATAATGCAAAAATGGTTTACTTTATCTCACGCAGGTATCCTAGACAGCGTAAAAGAATGCGCAAACTGGATGGTAAACATCCTGCGTGATACTAGCGATCTAGACGAGGACACCATTGTCTCTACAGAGAACATTATTACAGCCTTTGGTATAGCAGCCATAGCTCACCTAATTGACCAAGAGATGCTGAACATTGTCGAACCTGAGAAGTATGACCCATCATTAGTTGAAACTAATATTGTGTCACTGCTAGGATTCATGTTATCATCAGCACTATCAGATGACGATTACGACTTAGAGGAGGATGACGAGGATGAGCAGTGATTGGTGGTCTAAGAAACTTAGTGGTAATCCAACCACTTCTTCTAGACCCACAACTTCATCTATGCCACCGACTACAATCCCTATACGCCTACCGTCTGGGCTGACTCACTCTAATCCTCAGCCATACAGAGACACTCCACTACCTCAACAACCTGTATCAAACGAACCCATTACCATGGGTGAAGCCCTAAGACAACCGCATCTATGGGAAGGTCGAGGAGAAGCTGCTAAGAAGCAGGGGAATCTAACCTGCCCAGAGTGTGGTAGTGGTAACGTATTTGTGCGTACAGCTAAAGGTGGAAACACAACAATCAACGGTAACAGCCCAGCACCGCGATGCTTTGAATGCGGTTGGAATGGTATGTACGACCAAGCCTCCCAAGCTTCTTGGGGAGTATAACAACAAGGAAAACAATGAAAAGTGAAACTGGCCGTGAGAGCCTTGAATCCATTATTTCTTCTATTAACAAGAAATATGGAGATCAAGTTATTGTACAAGGAAACCAGGTAAAAGAAGAAGTGCCCCGTATTACAACAGGAGTACTAGCTTTTGATCTTATGCTTGGCGGCGGGTGGCCTATGAACCAATGGTCTGAGATCATTGGTGATGAGTCATCAGGGAAGACAGCTTTGGCTTACAAGACCATTGCTGCTAACCAAGCTGCTGACCCGGAGTGGGTGGCTATGTGGATTGCCGCCGAAGAATTTGTTCCAGACTATGCAAAAGCTATCGGCGTTGATCTAGACCGCCTGTGGGTAGTTGAGACTAACGTAATGGAGCAAGTCTACGATCTTATTATTCGCGCAATGGAGAATAGGGCAGTTGACTGCATTGTTCTAGATTCACTTCCGGCACTAGTCCCCGGTGATGAAGCTGAGAAGATGATGGATGAGTTCTCCATGGGTCTAGGAGCTAGACTGACTGGAAAGTTTTTCCGTAAGAGCAGCAAGGCGCAAAAGCGGTCGTTGATTAACGAGGATCGCGGGTGCACTGGTTTGATCATCAACCAATGGCGCGAGAAGATTGGCGTGATGTATGGAGACCCACGCACCACACCAGGTGGTAAAGCCAAGAACTTTCATTACTTTGTAAGACTAGAAGTAAAACGAGATGAGTGGTTGAAGTTTAAAGATGAGCCAGTAGGTCAGACCATTAAAGCCAGAACTCTAAAGAACAAGACGTACAGACCGCAACAGGTTGCTGTTGTTGACTTCTACTTTGCTGACTGCCAATCATTCAAACTAGGTGACTTTGATGTGATCAAAGACATTGTTAACATCTGTATTGCAACAGACATAATCACAAGAGCTGGAGCGTACTACAACTACAAAGACCAAAAGTGGCAAGGAAAAGATGCCCTATTGCTTGGAGTTCGCGAGGACTTGGGGCTACAATCTGAACTCAAAGAGAAAGCAAAGGAGTATTTCCTATGATATTCGGTAGAGAAGACAGAGCAGATCAGCAACGTGAGATTATGAGAGCTTCCAAGAAGCAGGAGAAGCGTTCTGCCAAGATGTACAAAGGCAGTAGGAACGCAGGATCTGGGTCTGGTTGGCTTAGAAAGAACGACGTGCGCACTCACGAGCTTCTTATTGAGAACAAGCTCACAAACAATCTAAAGTCCTACTCAATTAAGGCTAGTGAGTTGGCTGATCTTACTCAGCGCGGTGTCCTTGAAGACCGTCTTCCAGTGCTTCAGTTTGACCTTGGGGGCAGACACTACGTAATTCTTAACGAGGCTGACTTCCAAATGTTGGTAGGAGTAGACGGGGATCGTCTGTGACAGAGACACCTTGGTACGCCAAGACTTACAAAGAATCAATAAAGTCAAAAGGTCGTATACTACCAGTAATACAAGAGCGGCTTGTGGTAAACAACCGTGAGAGAAACCAACACAGAGACACTGACCACTTGCATCCCTCTGAGCTTTCAAAGAAAGACTGGTGTGCTAGAGCCGCATGGTATAAAATTAACAAGTATCCTGCCTCAGATGAGTCATATAATATGACTAGATTAAATGTGTTTGAGGAGGGCCATGCGATTCATGCAAAGTGGCAGAAGTGGATGCACCAAGCTGGCATCCTTGGTGGCAAATGGGAATGTGCGTCGTGCTCTGAAGTATGGTACGGGGTTTCTCCTAGCTCTTGCCACCAGTGCAATTCTAGTAATGTCCTTTATCGCGAGGTACCTGTACGTGACGATGGGTTTCGCATACTCGGTCACGCGGATGGAGAATTGGTTGATGGGGAAGGCAAAGCCCTTATTGAAATAAAGAGCGTTGGCCTTGGCACCGTGCGGTGGGATCACCCAAACTTGTACAAAGCATACTCAAGTGGTGAACTAACCCTAGACGGCCTTTGGAAAAACATAAAAAAGCCATTTGCGTCCCACGTCCGTCAGGGCCACATCTACATGCACTGCACAGGCCACGACAAAATAGTGTTCATCTATGAGTGGAAGCCCACCCAAGAGGTAAAGGAATTTACTGTTACCTTTCAAGAAGAAATAATGCAGCCAATTCTTAACAACTGCAGCAAAGTTATTGCACACTTAGAGGACAACACAGAACCAGAGCGCCCAGTTTGGGCATCTGATAGTAAGGCTAACGGTTGTAAATACTGCCCCTACAAGAAAGTTTGTTGGAATTGAGAGTAATACCAAAAGATGATGGAGACCCTGCTCTCTCCAAATTTAAGAGTAAGTTCTCCCTGCCTACTAGGCCGTCAGACAACCCACCAGAACTACCAGACCACCTAGACGACCTAGACGACAGTGACCTAATGGATTTGTATACAGAGTTCATGTCTTGGGTATCTTACACAAAGGGCCAGTTAGTGCAAGCTGAAATTGATGAAGATAGGGATGGCAACCTATGTAGAATCACAGAAGCAAAAGTATTGATTGAGCAGTGGGGGTCTGATGTTAAGGGTGACCGGGTAACCATTGCTAAGGCACGTCGAGACACCGACCATAGGGTTGTTGCTCAGCAAGAGAAGTATCAAGTTTCTAGAGCTTATCGTAAACTCGTTGAAGCTGTATTTGAATCCTGTGAACGCGGGGCCCAGTTGCTTTCGCGAGAGCTAAGTCGTAGAATTGGTTTAAGTAGTAAAGACAGCAGAACATCAAGATTCGGAGCATGATATGTCAGATCCCTACGGATACGCCGCAGCAAAAGAAGCAAACGCCCGACTTAAGCGGCAGCAAGATACCTACCGGTATACAACCGAGCCACTTAACAGACTCAATGATACCCTGCAGGATATCCTAAATGAACTTCGTAAGATCAACGACAAGCTACACAATGACTGACGACATTGTTACCCGGCTAGAAAACTGGGATGATCAGCAGCCACCATTCTCAGTAATGCAGGAAGCCGCAGATGAGCTTAAACGGCTGCGAGCCGCACTTGAAGACTGTGAGAGAGATTTCCACTCACTCAAGGTGATGTTTGATAAAATGAGAGTTGGCCGGAACTACTGGCGCAAGTATGCAGAGCAGAACTATGGCAAATAGAGCTAAACAAAAAGGCACATCGTTTGAAACGTCTATTAAACGTTATCTAAACGCTAATGGTTTTCTAAAAGCCGCCCGTACTGTCCTCAAAGGTAGTGAAGACACAGGAGATATCAACGGAATCAGAAACAATCTTGCCGAAAGAGAGCTTGCTATACAGTGTAAAAACCAACGTAAGCTAAACCTAAGTGGTTGGTTAGACGCAACTGTTGAGCAAGCATCCAAACTGGGCAAGTCGATGCCAGCTTTAGTTGTTAAGCGGGCTGGTAAAGGTGAAAAAGCATTAGGTGATACCTACGTTGTGATGCGGTTAGATGACTTTGTTACTCTGCTGAAAGAGGGCGGTTACTCGTAAAATTATAGGGTTGATAACAACCTTTTAAACATACGGAGTAAACTATGTCCCAAGAACCAGTAGATGATATTGTAAAAGTATCAGGTGGAAGCAATCCACAAAGCGTAGGGTCGATTGTAGCCAGGTCAGTAATCGCTGGACAGTCCCCTAAAATGCGCGCAATAGGCGCCAGTGCTGTTAACCAAGCAGTTAAGGCATGCGCTATTGCCAGAGGCTTCGTAGCACCAAGAGGGGTCGACCTATGCTTTATCATAGGGTTTGACGACATTCCAGGAGACAACGGAGAAACGATTTCCGCTATCTCTTTTAAGCCTGTTACACGTTAACCATAACCCAAATAACTGGTATTATATTAAGTAACGCGTGCTTTTCTCATGGAGTAACCAATGGCCAAAGACCCAAACGAAGACACATCCAACCTCAGTGGGTTATCAGCTGAAGATGCCGCTCAGCTTAAAAAGCTAATCGACGCTTCAGGTGGTTTTTACGCTGCTAAAGATGGCAAAGTTGTAGACGTTTCCAACACACCAGAGTTCAAAGCACTGTTTAAGTCGTCTAGCGCAGATGTACGTGCTAAATTAAGTGGTTTAAAGAAAGCAGCAAAATCAAAAGTATCTAAAGAGGTAAAAGCTGATAAAGAAGACCCAGAAAGAAAGCGTAGACTTGGATCTTCAAAAACAGAAACCACTAGAAACGTAGCAGCTTCACAAGTTAAAAAACTTGGTACTGCTCAAGAACGTGCTGATGTAATCTCTGCACGACAAGCTCGTGTTGAAAAATTCCCAACCACTGAAAAGATTGCCGACGTTAAAGAAGCTCTGTCGCTTAAACAGCGTGGGCAAGCTAAGGTAACTGACCCAGACACTGGGGTTACCACGGTAGTTCCAGACCCAAAGGGAGTCCCCCAACTTGAAGGTACTGGTGCAATACCACGTATTCAAGGAGGAACATCACAGCTAGGTACTCCCCAACCTGGCAGAGACCGGGCTACAACAACCCCTGCCCCACAAATACCCAGAGCTAATGCAGACGAGATGGGAAGAGTTGGCTTTCGTGGTAGAAAGCCCACTGCTGCAGAATACGTAGCGCACATTCTATATATGCAAGGATGGGGAAAAGAGGGTGCAAGTGATGATCTTGCACCTAACGAAATGTACGAAGCCCCAAGGGCATCTGATGATGAAACAGCCGCAGACGTATCGGAACAAGTAGAGATACCAACCACACCCTTTACCGAGAGCTCTTCTCTAGTAGAAAAAGGTGAACAAGGAGCGATCACCTTTGGTGAAGGTGGAAAAGACATTGTAAAAGGATCAGCACGGTCCGCTGCTGACACAGAGCAAAGAGCTTTGTCTGAACTTGGAGCAATCCCAGCCCCAGATCAGGGGTCTAACCCATTAGCAGAAGCTGCATCGTTAGAGCAAGGTGCGCTACATACTGGCCAAACCTCAGCGGCACTGTCTGGCCAATTTAAGGATACAGTAGATGCTGCAAGGCTAGCTGCCGCTGCAAACTTGTTGATTTCCCCAGAATTAAACCGTATGCGTTTGCGTGAGGGTGAAGTGGCTAGAGGAGTAGCTGAGCCCGTATTCAGAGGAAACTTCACAGTACGCAGAACCCCTAGTGAGTTTAAGTTAGTAAAAACCCCAGTTATGGACCCAACTACAGGTAAACAGAAAAGAGATGCTAACGGTAAACTCGTTTGGCAAAAAACAAGAGGTGGCATTCCCGAAACTCAACCGATGAAAGTCTCAGGTAAGGAGTCACTACGCCCAAGCACGGCTACTGTACGAGGACCGTTTGCTGTCGAGCCAGATGAAACATCATCAACGCTAACGCCATACGAAGAGCAGATTGCTGAGTCATACACAAGATCTGTAGGGGAAGCAGGTTCTAAAGAGTTCGCTGAAGCCGACAAAATGTTGGACACAGTAACCGGAGGCTACACCGCTTCCCTTGAACCCTCAGAGTTTGGTAATTACACTCCAGTTACCAATCTTAGCCCACAGTTGTACCCATGGGTAGATAGATCACAGCAACCTGCTGTTAGAACTATACCTGGATCAAGCGAAAGTAAATCAGTAGACGAACTGTCTACTACTAAGCCTAACGCTGAAACGCCTAGTGAAAAGGAAGCTTACTTTTCTAAGCTACAAGAAGGTATCGAAAAGCAAGATGAAGCCCGTGGGTCCAGGTATGGAGTGCGTAGAGACAGCGAAGGAAACATCATTGATGTAGGTCTTGACACAGACGTTGTAGGGATGGAGCTACGAAAAGGCGGCCTGATTAAGGAAGTAGTGGGGTCTGAGCAAGTAGTAGTAGACCCAACTACTGGTAAACCTAAAAGATCAGGACCTAGAAGGGTACACATTAGAAGAAGCCCAGAATCATTAAGACGACAAAACATAGTTCTTCAAGAGCTAGCAACTGACTCGACTATAAACCAAATGCGTGTACCAAGTTATTATGTACAACCACAACCAGCTGGAGTGTACAGAGATGATACTCCTATTGACCCAGAAACCGGAAACGTTCGCACACCAAAAGGTGTAGCCGAAAAACTTAAGTTTGGTTCTGGAGAAAGGGTAATCTCAAACGTTGAAACGTCAGATCCAAGATGGACCGATTACGACTACTCAACAAAGATGGTTGAAAAAGAAGGAACAGATGCTTCAGGAAAACCAACAACTATTCCAACGGCAGAAGAAGGCGTTGTAAGACGTATTATTCCAACTGCAAGAGGTCTTAAGCCAGAGGGACCAACGGTTGAAGAAGACACAGCTGCCAAGATTGAACAGGTAATACCTGGATTTAAAGAAAAAGGTATCCCTGGTGTAATAAGTCCTCAACTGGTTACCAATGTTTTTGCAAATGTACAAAAAGATATTTTAAGGAGAAAAGCTGGCGGTGAAACTGGCCCAGTTCGCCGTCGTTCTGAAGAAGAACAAAGAAACTACCTACAGTCAATTGGCGAAAAGCCAATGTACACAGATGAAGAGTTTGGAAAAATACAAGAGTTTCGTGAAAGAGAAAGATCAGCTGATGACGAAGCATTGAAATCAGCAGTAGAAGCACTATCCCAAAGAAAGCCGCTAGTAGAGCAAGCGTTGAAAGACCTAGCTACTATTAAAGATGTAAAGTCCAAGGCGGAAGAAGAAGTAGCAAAGCAAATTCGTGAAGGTAGCCATCCAAGTGCTATAAGAAAAGATGGTTCAACCAACCCCACGTTTATGCCAATCGAACCATTGTCACCGACAGCTTCACCGGAAGAAAAGAAACTACACAAAGCGAGAACCTCAGCTCAAAATCGTGTCATAAGAGCAGCAGGAAGAGAAGCTGTTAACGCACACATTAACTCTGTTTCAGAGTCTTCAGGGTTCAAGACTGACGTTAGAGGCGATGTAAAAGTCGATGAATCTGGAACTCCAATTCAGCTTGACGACACGTCAGACTCATTAGTAAACCCAGAAGACGAGACAGAAATCCGTGTAAGGGTAATGAAAGCCTTACACCAAAAAATCAGTCCATCTGTTGCTGGAACAGAATCTAAAAGAACTGTACCAAGAAAGTTCTATTACCGCATTCAAAAAGATAAACGCGGTAATGCCGTACTAGACGAAGACGGTAATCCAGTTGTCATGGAATCTGAGAAACGGTCGTTCCCTGTTCAAAAAACAGACGACCAAGGTAAGCCCGTTAGAGACACTAGAGGTAACGTCACACAAGATGTTGACGAAACTGGAGCTCCAATAACAGAGAGGTCTACTGTAAAACTAACCCCGTTTGTAACAACAGCAGAACAACTGGGTAAAGGTAAAGGAAAAACTCCTGGAATTTCAGTTAAAAGTGAACTGGATATCAAATCTGAGGGGGGTGTGTGGCACCCCACAGAGAACCCCAAGGGAAGCTACATAGTAAAGGATGCAACCCCATTAACCGTTGCTCGCACCAAATCAGAACGTCTAAGAGAAAAAGGTGGCGCTACATCCGCTGGTGATCTAGAACTTGGTGATGAAGGACTAATCCACAGTGTGCTGGATAGCCTTCGCGTACCAGCAGGTGAGGGCACTACTGCTCCGTTCTTGAGACCAGTACCTGCAGGTGTTAGTGTCCAAACGTTAAATGACCTAAACTACAAAGTAACAGCACCTGAAACCGCCCGCGACATGCCTACAGTTGAAGAAGCTACAGGAGCGGCACCTTCACCTACCCGCCCAGGTGCACTGGGGTCCCAATTTGATATTAGAACAACTGAAGCTACCCCACGTGACCCTGCAGCGTCGTTCACTATTCCAGAGACTACTGAAGAAAAGGTAGCTCTTGCTAAAAAACTAAAAGTAAACTTGTCAATAGCAACTCCAAACATGCTACGTACAAGTCGTGGTGTTACTCGTCAAAGTGTTGGTGCTTCCACCGGGGACATTCTTGGGGACAAACCAAGACCAGCAGACACCCGTGTGAGTGCAATGACCGATGTTGGTACTCCAACTGAAGTTGATGAGGGAACATCCCCATTGCAGGCCGTTGCTCAAATACAAAGTGGAGCTCTTGGCGTTGGCGACATGCAAAAAGAGTTCTCAATTCGCGACGTTCGTGCAAGAAACGCATCCGATCGCGCAGCTCAGCATGAACGTAACAAAGCTGATGCTCTAAGGAGAGTCCCACAACAACCTATAAGCAACCCATACGTTGAAGCCTTTAAGGCAAAATTAGGACCTACCCCCATTAAAATTAATGTTCCCCCGTCTAGGGAGGCTCGTAACCAGGCGGATGCTCTAAGAGCAGAGCGCACAAATCTACTAAGAGACCGGGAGGGTAGCTTAAACCCTTCTAGTATTGACGAGCGCACGGCACAATTAGAAAAAGAAATTTCTGAATTACACGCTGGAACTACCATATCAAGGCCCCTTAGTGACCTTCCTATGGCAATTAACCAAGTTCGTTCGGGCCAGGGAACTAGATCAGTTGACACTCGTGCTCCATTAATGCCAACAACTGATATGCCAGTAAACCGCCCATATCTAGAAGGTGACGCAGTTCCTTCTAGTAGATTAGTAAATGCTGGTCAATACGCTCGTATTGCCCCTAGAACTGGAAACTTCACACGCGGATCAGGTAAGCAGTACTACGGAGAGGTCACATACACCGGAGAAGGGCCAAGGTACTCAGAAATTGCAGGTCCAGAAGGTAGGGGTAAGAGAGCTAATACGCTTACCACCATGTCAGAAAGTGCTCCTTACATAGAAGGGGTAGACCGAGATACTAATACTATTGGTGGACGCGAACTTCTTCCAATACAATCTGCCCAAAAAGCACCAGCTTTTCCTGGTCAAGCACCACCAGCAAGGGGAGCCGCACAAACACCAGGACCTGACTTTACACCAGATCCAATACAGAATCGCAGCCTTTCACCACAATTTAAAAATACCAACAAACAACCTTGAAATAGACCAAAATAACCAGTAGCATATGTTTAGAGGTAACACACAGTATGCGTAAGTACAGTAACGATGATTGGCGTAAGCTAGCTAATTCACAAAACATAGACGACGTATTTGACGAAGTGTATGAAGAACAAGAAAAGCTAGAGTACAAGCAAAAACGTAAGGAAAAAGAGCGACATGGCCTCAAAGAAGACTTCTTCAACTTCTAAAAAGAAGAAGACTGAAAAGAAACAGACTCCTAAACCTAAGCCAATCTCAAACGTTGGTGGTGGACAAGGCGGTATCCTAGGAGCTTTTGGAGGAACCCTTGGCCGCTAGTCCAAACCAGCAGACATTTACTGATTGGGGTGGAGGCTACGATCCTTATGTACCAGAAAGCCAGCCCATGCTTGGCCCAACCCCATCGTTTAGGAATGCTAAGGATGCACGTTTAGCTGCATGGGGTGGTTCCCCTGACACTCAGTACCCAGACGGTTACTTGGGTACAATGTCTTCCAACCGTAGACAAGATAAGATTGTAAACGCTGTTGCTAGAACCAACACTAGGCCCTATAGTCGAGGAGTCCACAAGGGGGAGCGCATCAACGCTGGCGACTACCTATGGCCAGAAGAATTTAACCTTCAAACTGGTTTACTATATCAATCACAAGGTATGAAGTTTGCACCCCCAGGTGCCGCGCCAGTTCAGCTAACCAACGATGGTAAGGCTGGTCCAAGGGGTATACCAAGAGGTATAGGTAGACAGCAGCAAGAGGTTATTGACATGCAAAGACGGAGCCTTCTTAAAACCCTAGCTCCGCCTTGGAAATGATAAACTATAGTTAGTAAAAGGAGGAAATATGATTGGTGGAACCCTTCCAGGAGGATCAGGTGCAGGTCGTGGGGACAACCCCCATGGTGTTGCCTCCGGCAAACCACTAGGTAGTTTTGGTACAAGTAACCCAAATGCACCAGTAGGTCGATTCGCACCAAACGTGATGGCATTTTCATCGCAAACTCGTAACGCCCCATACCCAACAAAAGAAGAAATTGCTGATAACACAGCTCAAGGAAAGATTTCTCCTATCAGCAACAGCAGCCAAGCTGGGTACAGTGTTCCTGCAGGAAGCATGGGGTCTTTAAAGAGTAGTTACAAAAAACTACGTAAAGAAAACCCCGGACTGGGACCAGACTGGGCTAGAAGTACTGCAATTGGTGGAGTTGGTGGCGCTAACATGGTACAAGATGCCAGTGGTAACGCAACCGACGCTAGATACAAGTAGAGTTATATTTGATAATGCATAACAAAGGAGCATACAATGAGTGACACAACAACACCAAAAATTCAAGCACCACTAACGCTAGCTGATGCTTTGTATAAAATATATGTTGAGGGTATCAACCCTGGACTGACACTTGAACAAGCTCAAGAATTACACAGAAGCATTCAAGAGCAATACAAAGATGTCATAGCTAAGTCAAAAGCCCAAAGCACCACTTGGAATGGCGTTAGGGATAACTCGAAATAAAAAACTAGGCCCCAATTGGACGGGACCACGTAAGAAAAGAGAAAAAATGGCAATTAAATCAAGTTTTCGCGGGGGCATGGACGGTTACCACGCTCATCACGCCGAAATTCAAAAAATGCAAATGAATAGTCGCACCTCCATTGACGAAAACAGCTTGCCTATCTACCGTGAAGACGATGACGGTGCTTACGTAGAAGAAGACACATCTAGAGACCCCTACAAAGAACTCGGAACTGCAAAGGAGATGGACAGTGGGTATTAAATCAACCATTCGTGGTGGTCTTGCAGGCATAAAGAATTATGTAGTTGGCCCATCAAGCAACCCAGGTCCAGCTATTGACCCAATGATTGCTGACTCTGAAAAAAAGCTAAAGCCAGTTGGCTCAGCAACTAGAAAGGCATTGGACAATTTTGCGGTACCAGACAGCAAACCACCCAAAAGATTCCAAGAGCCCCAGCGCGAAGATGAAGCAAATCCTTATGGGATACCTCGTCCAACTACTGAAAAACTTAAGTCTAAACCAGTTAAAAAATCTGCTACTGAATACCCTAAAGACATCTCTAAGATAAACTCAGCTCCAAAACCCATGGAACAATCCCCAAGTCAGCTATACGCTGAGAAGGACCAAGCAGACCCCCAGGGTATCAAGCGACCTGACATTAAACCAAATAAATCCATGAGCCAATACGACGGTAAAGGTAAGTAAAATGGCCAAACCATGGGGTACTCGTCAGGAGTTTCTTGTAGACCAGGCTCTACAAGCAGCTATCAGTGATCCTGAGACTATTAGGCAAACACGCCCCGTGGTACCCCAACAACTATTCCCACAAACTCGTGGCATGGCAAAGCAAGAGCACAATTTAATGTCAGTCTTTTCTATGTCAAGATACGGGGTGTCTTACAGGTCATGGGTGTCTGGAACTCCCGTGATGCCAGCTCTAATGACTGGTGATTTTGAGGGTACTGGAAGGTACTCAATGAACTCTTTGGGGAATGTGTAACATGCCTTTTGACGGAAACTTTTATACAAATAACCAAGATCTGGCCCCAACCTACGACTTCTACCAGGAACGTCTTAAGCAGCAGGGAACCCTACCAGGCTCCTGGCAAATGCGTAACGCATACGGCGCAGGCGGAAATGCAGCAGGTAGTAACCCAAGTTCCCCCGGATTTACGTCAAGCTACTCACGTGATGTAAACACAGGCGGTAGGGCACCTGGAACTGCATATCAAGCTAGATCAGTGTCAGGAACAATGCGTGCACCACAGGGGGGTACCGCCTACGGCCCCGGTTCAGAAGAGCAAACCGTAAAGAACTTTTTTGGTAAAATGGGTAAGTTAAAAGATAAAAAAGACAGAGAATCTAATGAAAAAACACCTAAAGGTGGACAACCAGCGCCAAGCGGCGGCGGAGGAGTAGACATGGGCTCACAGCAAAGTGGTAACACATCAAATAATAGAGCTAAAGCCAAGAATATGAACCAATCCGCCAACACTAACGTTGGTGGTAACCAGGTTATTTCTGGTGGTAACACCAGCATTGACGGTGACTTTAACATGGCTCAAATTGGCGCTGGTGCTACTGCACTTGCTCGTGGAGCAAGCCTACAACACTTTATGTTTGACCCCAATCATCCGTATTTTGGAGGTGGTGGAGGTGGTACTCCACAACCCCCCGCCTCTGCTCCTGACGCGCCAAAACCAAACGCAGGTGGTCCAAAACCCACACCCGACCAGGGCACCCCTACACCTACTAAAGAAACCTGGAAACCTGCGGATCGTGGAGTAATGGATATTGGTGTACCCCGTCCAGGACAGCCTGGGTCAAACACTGGGGGCATGCCACCACAGTATGCAGGTATGGGTGGAGATTACGACGCTAGTGGTAACCTTGTTTCTAAACCAGAAACAGGCACACCCAAAGCTGAAACTCCCAAAGCTGAAACTCCCAAAGAAAGCTCCCCCACCCCCGGTACCGGTCTAGAACTATACCGTGGTGGCACACCAGCCACAACCGGTGCCCCCACAGGAGCACCAACAACCGGCGCACCAGCTGGTGGTCCTGGTGCACCAGCACCAACAACTGGTCTTCCACAAAGTCGTACAGGCTTGCTTGACCGCATGTGGAACAGGGCAGCTGACCGTGTGATGCGCGGTACTACATATGGTCCAGGCCAGGAGTACACAGCACAAGCAACAACTGACTATACGGCAGACACCAGAGGTCTACCCTCTGGTGCCCCAACCACTGGCCTTCCAGCAGGTGGAGCACCTATGGGGGCATTAAATGCAGGACCACAGATGACCGGCTATAACCGAGCGGCTCAATCCCAGATGCAGGCAATGGGGATTAGCCCATCTGTACTCCGAGATATGACCTATGGTAACTCTGCTAACAACGGGTCACCCGCAAGCGCCCCAGTTGGTAGGGCTACCCAGCAAGGAGGTGGCACACTTGGCCGATTTGGTGGCCGTGGGCCAGCTCCTGCCGCTGCCAAAACAGGTAGGTACGGTGAAGATCGTGGATTCATGGATATGGGTGTTCCACGTCCTGGAGAACCAGGATCAAACACTGGTGGAATGCCACCACAATACGCCGCTATGGCCCCCGCCCAACCCTCTAGGCACGACATGAATCCAATCACAGGAGCTGTACGACCTGACTTTGGCAATCCTTCATACACTGGCCCATCACGCCATCCTAGCCCACCAGCTCGTGACATGACCGGAGGGCAGACTGGCTATGTAGGTGTTGCTATGCAAGGAATAGGCCAAGCAGACAGTGAGCTAAAGCGTCAAGCTTTCCGTCAACGCTCAAGACGCCCAGGAACCTGAGGAGGATCAAATGGCAGTAAATACATCAAGATCAATGAACGGCGACCTTCACGATGGTATCAACGACGGTCGTCTAAAGAGCCTAACTCCTGGACGAGGTGGAGAGCGCACGGATGATTACGCTGTAACCAGAGCAAAAATGCTACAAACTCAATACAATGTTGTTGACTTTATGCGTGGGATTACTGTATCATCTGATGAAGAATACGAATACGGTTACGCAGAAGACTGAATAACCAAACAAACCTAATTAGGAGTACAACATGCCCCGTCTTTTGACGTGCCAATCCTGCGGTACGATGTACCGTATGCGAGATTACGATGGTCCAGCTGAGTATGACATGGAGCTTATTGAGCTCTGTAATCGTCACCTCGGTCAAGCCTCAAACCCAGACCCTGACGCACACAAGTCAATAATCTTGCGATGTGACCAGGAGACGTGGGAAAAGCTTGGGGATGAGACCAAGATCAAACAAGAGCTAGCAAAAAACGAGTGGGAAGTGCGAGAGCTAAAAGACGATCTAAAAGTCGAAGCTCTAAAGTGCTTTAACCGCCATAATCGCCCATCTGGTATGTGCCCTGACTACGAGAACGAGTCAAAAACTATTGGGCGCAAGATTGGCGTTCCAAAAGAAAACCGCCAGTACCTATGCCACTATTGCCCAGCATCAGCTTTTGTGACTTTCAAGAATCGTCAAGCAAAAGGGATGTATGACGGGTGATCATATTTAACTTTTCTGTATTGGCTCGCCCAGCGGAAACTCTGGCTCTAAGACAGCCCGATCCTCAGGGGTTTTCACTTTGGCGCATGATGCACGATTTTTCAATTGGTCGTGTTTGCTTGGTAGTCAACGAAACATACGACAAGCTGCCAATAGAAGACTGGCTAAAGAAAGAGGGTATAAAACCCTCGTTTTATGAAATGTTAGATGAGCCAGACTCTTATTTAAGAGCCGAGAGAGTTCATCGAGTAGCCGCAGTGTTTGGCAAAGCGGAATGGTACGTTGATAACGACCCAATAACCTGTGCCGAAACCTTAAAACTTGGTATGCCCACGTTGATGGCTGCGTCACCCTACGTTGTACGCCCAGAATGGGCTGGATTACGCGTGATAAAGGACTGGGATACGCTTGTTCAGGAGATGGATAATCAAGCCCTAAAGGCCGCAGAAAAGACTTGGAGAGAATGATGAAGATATTCTTTGGCGGTGCTGAAAAGGGAACCCATAGAAGCCTGCTGGTTGCTAATGGTGTCGACAAGATGGGTATAAACATCACACACTTTCCAGTGCCAAAGCGTAAGGAGCTAGATCTGGCCACGCTTTACGGTGGGGCTGAGTTACTTGTGTACACATCAGAAAATGATGAGGATCTAAACAAGTATGAAAACTTTGTAAGAGATCATGCAGACAGCCTTTCTGTAGTCATTGGTAGGCCAGATATGGACGGCGAATGGCTAGGGGAAAAGTACGTACCCGTCTGGTCAGATGGGGACGACCTAGAACGCATGGCATGGCTTTGTCAGAAGAATGGAAGAGTGGCCATATCAGACAAGGCTATAAATAGTAAGACGTTGCCAAGAATACGCTCTCTAGCACAACGCTGGGGGGCAAAGTTGTACGGTCTGACAAGCAAACCAGACATCATCCAGGAGTTGCCATGGGAGGCAGTTATTGTTGGATCATGGACTTCTGCCATTAGGTATGGGGAAACTCAAGTATGGGATGGTCATGGTTTACACAGGTACCCAGCCCAACATAAAGAGTCTGCCAGACGTAAGCATCGGGCCGATATTATTCGACTTGGAGTAGATTACGATCTAATCATGGAAGACGATGTTTCTGAGGTAGGGGCGTTGTCAATAAGGTCCTGGAAGGCTTGGGAAGAGGGTACTTTTTGGGCCTATGACCCCAGCGATGAGGACGACGAGTCAGAGTTTACCCCCCAAGAAGAGGGGGATATAGTTGATATACCCCCCACTACCCCTACTGCACCTAAACCGGTTTCACGGGGGGGAAGTATTGCTATACCCCCGCTAGAAAAGCGGCACGACAGTGAGCGGTTATTACTACCGGTTATGGGCATTGAAAACATAGTTTCAATGGGTACACAAACAGGCTCTGAGCAGGATGAATACATAGAAATAGCACCAAAAGAGACCCCTGTAATACGCTACCAAAGCAGCCCTTTGCGTCAGTGTGATAGTTGCTATCTAGCCTCACGTTGTCCCGCATTCCGCGAACATTCTGATTGTGGCTTCAAGCTACCTGTAGAGATACGCACCAAGGATCAACTACAAGCAGTGCTACAGGCAATGATCGAGATGCAAGCCAGCAGAGTTTTGTTCGCAAGATTTGCTGAGGAACTTGAAGGTCAAGGGCTTGACCCAGCCCTCTCATCAGAGATGGATAGGTTGTTCTCACTCATAGATAAGTTTAAGAACATTTCAGACACCCGTGATTTGATGCGCATTGAGGTTGAGGCCCGAGGTAACGCTGGTGTACTTTCTAGATTGTTTGGTACAAAAGCTGGAGAAATCTCAAAACAGCTACCTAGTGGGGGATTTGGGCCAAATCAAACCGACCAATTTATCCAGGATGTTATTGACTTTAGCGAGTAGCTCCCTTACACTGGGTGACGCCAGTACTACAACAAGGAGCACAATATGGCAAGAACATGGCGCAAGATTGGTACCACCAGTAGCGACAAGTCAAACAACGTTTGTGTAGATGGTTCACAAATCGTTGCAGACAACGTTACTATAAACGGTGATGGTTTCATGTCTGAAACTGCATTGAGTGTAGATACCGTCAAGAGCTACCTGTCTACAAAAGGATGTACTTTGTGGATGAACTGGGATATAACTAACGATGACGGTCGTGAAGAAGCAGCAGAATGGCTTCTCAGCGAAATTTACAATGTTTTGATGTTCTCGGCATACAACGACAACGAAATGGACAACACCAACAATGCCTAACCCAAATGAGTTCATGGATGCAGTACAAGAGGTCATTGACATGCATGACCGAAAGGGTGCTGATTATGGGTCACAGGCTGACCAGTTTGCAAACGTATCGGCCTCAAGTCAATGGGGAATCCCACCGTGGGTTGGAGCAATGATGCGTGCTAACGACAAGGTTGTACGACTCCAATCTGCGGCCAGAGGGTCAACACTGCGAAATGAGGGCATAGAGGACAGTCTTCTGGACATCGCCACCTATGCCTTGATTGCTCTGTGTCTATTCAGACGAGATCTAGAACAGTAACATGGACTGGATGGAAGATGCTCCGTGCCGTGGATTGAATCCGGATATCTTCTTTCCTCCCCTTGATCAGACAAACCACAACTCTTACTACAAAGCTGGAAAAGCCGTATGTCACACATGTGATGTGTGGGAAGAGTGCTTGAACTATGGTATAGACGAAACTTGGGGATTGTGGGGTGGGTTGACTCCGCAAGAACGAAGAGGTACAGCGAGACTTCATCACGGAGTTATCGAAATGTATCGTTCTGGGTGTCGATGCCCGAAGTGTAGAGAGTCATCTGTAACAGTAAGAAAGAGAATCCCAAAAGAAATATTCCCTGCTAGAGGGCAAGAATTCAACATAGAATCGTTAGTTTTCAAACTTTCCAGCATGTGATGTAGTAAGTTCTCGTCACAATTTGGTAATATAGATACGTGCCCAACCACCCAACGGTTGGGCACTGTCTTTATCCCCTATCAAGGAGAATACTTTTGAAATTGAAATACTCAAAACCAGTGATTCTGGTGGCGTTTGCTACCAGTCTCGCGATCTTGTTACCACTGGCAAACGGTATAGAAAATCCAAAAGAAGAAGTAACCACCCCACTAGTCACCACCCTCCCACCCCAAACGACAGTGGTACAACCAACAACTACAGTAATAGAAACCACGACAACCACCACAGAGGCACCAGTCACCACTACGACTACCTTGGTGCCACCCGGTAGCAAATGTGAAGAATTGGCACCAATTGCGCTTGCAGCCGGATGGCCCCAAGAACTACTAGTAGACGTTCTGGATGAGGCTTGGCAAGAATCTCGTTGCCTCAACATCATCGACGGTCACAAGAACTTTAATGGGCATGACCGAGGCCCACTCCAGATCAACCAGGTGTGGCTCAACGAGATTGAAGCCAAATATGGAAGCTGGGAGTACGTCAAAGACCCGTACTACAACTTCGCGTGGGCGTGGGAGATGTACATTTGGCATGACATTCACAAGGGTTGTGGTTTTAAACCCTGGTCAAGAAAATGTAAATAACTAAAAAAATAAACAACAATAGTTGCAATTGAAAACAGCCACGTGTAGCATACAAACAACGGGCAAAGCCCAAGACACAAGGAGAAACACAATGAATGAAAATACAATTACAGTTCAACTTCCCGAAGAGATGTTGTTGATCAAGATTGCAGACATTGTTGGAACAGCAGAGGTTGCCAGCATTCTCAACTGCCCCAAACAGCAGATCCATGCGCTGAGAAAGCGCGCAGACTTTCCGGCCCCAATTGTCCAGCTGTCAGCAACCCCTCTTTGGAATGCCCAACAGATCATTGAATTCGGCTCAAACTGGAAGCGTCGCACAAAGATCTGAGGAGTAGTACAATGTTGCTCATGGAGACAGACAGACAAAAATATCCAGCTGGTATCTATGAGTGCCCCAAGTGCAGTGCGTGGGTGGAGGTGTTCGTTCCCTTGAACGAGCTCCCCACCCACCCCTGCGGGGTTGGAAAGAGACCAAAAAATATGGAGTACAAAGGAATGGGCCGTGCTAAGACTAGGGATAGTGTCGGGTGATTGGCTTCACCCTATAAAAACAGGAGAACCTGTAGCGTTGTGGGGAGGAAGTGGCTGGGCACGCCTGGGCCAGTATGTTGACCACCTTCCATTTGAAGTGCACGTTGGTACACTCACTTGGTATTACGACAGATTTGTCGTAGTAACTGTAGACGACGAGATGCATGAAGTAGATGTGATCTACATGCAACGTTTAATGCATGAGGGGCTTACCCAGCACGTGCCAATGGCTATTGCAAATGGACAAAAAATAATAAATGATCTTGATGACTGGTACTGGGGTCTAGACACATCAAACATGGCGTTCTTGCATAACCATCCAAAAGTTAACAAAGTTGAGAACACTAACAACTACAAAGCAATCTTGTCGAAGTCCACAATCCTGACTGTCAGTACCCCCTATCTTGCGGATAGGGCTTCTTCGTTTGTACGATGCCCAATACAGGTTATTGAAAACACTGTAGACATAAACCGATTTACACAAACAAACTACACAGACACGGACACTCCAGTTGTTGGATGGGTAGGGTCAACAGCACACCGAAGCAAAGACATTGAGACACTAAAGGGTGTGCTTGACCCAATGGTAAAGAATGGCTCAATAACTCTTTACCATGGTGGTCACCACAGTTCCGCACCAACCTTTGCAAGCAAGCTTGGGCTTACAGAAGACATGGTAACAACAGAGGATATGCGACCAGCTGAGTTGTACCCAGAACTTATGAAGATGGACATTGGCATTGTCCCCTTAAACAAAACACCATTTAACATGGCCAAGTCAGACATAAAAGGTCTGGAGTACGCAGCATCAGGAATCCCATTTATTGCTCAAGATCTCGATGCCTACGTGAACTTACACAAAAAATTAAATGTAGGGCTGGTAGCAACCAAACCAAAGGACTGGGTGAAGCACATAAAGTACCTGTCAGACCCAGATAATCGCAGAAATGTTGGAATGGAGCTACGGTCACGTATACAATCACGTGACATATCCCACGGAATACAGAGACTGACAGACTTAATCAGTAACATATGATTACCACAAGACAACTTAAATGGCTTAATTACGCTGTAGACGTATCTTCCACAGCAACGCACTCTCAATGGAGAGTCGGTGCGGTGTTGGTCAAAGGTGGGAGAGTTCTGAGCATGGGTGTAAATCGGTATAGAAATTTACCTTCTCAGGTTGATCTTGAAGGAGTTTCGTACCATGCGGAAGAAGTAGCTTTGAAGCGTGCTGGAGACGTAACGGGGGCAACGATATTTGTCGCAAGAGTTACCAGAAGTGGGCATCTTGGGTTAGCAAAGCCTTGTGAAAGATGCCAAGAACTTTTGCATGAACATGGGGTTCATTCAGCGATTTGGACTGAGCCAACGGGATTTGGAAAATCGAAAATTGATGACATGATTTTCAGCCGGATTTGAGACAAAAAAATAACACCCCGAGCGAACGACCACGATGTGTAGTCGCCCGCTCGGGGTTTTTGTCATTTGGACGGGGCCACGATTAGCACGTGGCTATGTCAAACTGGCCAATGATACGGAATATCATTAGGAACAGCTGGGAAATGTGGCGCGTAGTGATCTGAGAGTTTACGCACCAGATTTGATTGGTGAGACACCATCACCTTGCTTTCAACTTCCTCATCACTAAGCCACCAAGGCTGAGCTGGTGGCAGATTTTTTATGATTGGGTGTTGGCCAATTATTACTGCGGCCTTGATTAGACAAGAGTCTTTGTACCCTCTTTTCATCCATTCATCGCAAATGGCAACTTGGTATGAAAAAAGTGATTGTTCGTACCCTTTCCACATCTTTACCGCTGGGTGGTTTCTCCAACCTGTGGAAACACCACACAAGCAATTGATTATCTGCAGGTTTTCAACACGTTGCTTACCTAGACGTTTGTTGTCAAGAACTTGAGCGTTCTTTGTAAAGTTTCTTCCATAAGGTAAAAACGTTTGCATCAGTCCCCCTCAATGAGTACGTAACGGTCACCAAACTCAGGGTTCAACCCGAGGGTAGAACCAGAATCCCAGTTGACAGAGATTGTGCCAAAATCATCAATGAAACTGACAACCCCCTCATCCCCTGGCTTTAGATTGGTGTAAGGGTCATTTGTGTACTGCAACCGAATTCTCTTACCAATCATGTTCTTCTCGTACTGTGCTATTGCCACTTTGATTTTCCTCTTTCTAAGGGTTATCCGTATATAACGTCGCCAAACATGGCGTATTGCCAAAACAAATCTTGGGTTTCGCTGTCAAGATCACCTTCTATGACATCGTGAATCACGTTTTGAGCCCAAACCTTTTCCGTGGGCAAAGACTTCAAAACTTTGATCATGTCTGGAATACTGAACGTATTGGTTACTTCCCCATCACCGTCAGGGTCATCCATGGTAATCGTTATCCCATAGTCGTGTCTCACAACATGGGTGACCCACTCAAACCACTGATTGTCAGTCAGCATTCTCAAAATTTCACTGTCGTCCATGACAAGGGTTTTTGGCAACGTTATAGTGAACATTGTTTTTGACATGTTGTTCTCCTTTACTCAAACTTGTACATTTGTTCGGGGCAGAAATTGACAACTGCCGAAGCAGTTATGGCAATCAGCATTTGCTGGCTTCGGTAGTCGCTAGACGACTGCTCAAGAGCAGTTGCTACATCCCACGCCTGAGCACCGCCACGCAGTGCTTCACACACAACGTAACCAGTCTCAATGAGTTCGTAGTCGGGCAATCCCGTGTAACCGAACTCCTGCTCAATGTTCCACAGGAAACTATCTTCATCCGACCACACCGGGGGTGCAGGGGTAGCGATAGGTGCGTCGGTTGTTCTGACCACCTTTACTGTTGTGTCAGGAGCGTCAGTACGATCAACGTACACTGTCTCTGTACCACCACAGGCTGCTAGCCCAAGGATAGTGATTGCTAGTAATCTTTTCAATTTGTTCACATCTCTTTCTGTAGTGTGTCTGGGTTGTAACCAATGTCGATTAGGAACTCTCTGAGTCTTTTTATCTCGGCATTGAGGGCATGGTAAAGGTGTTGTCTCTCAATGTTCTCAATCAACGCCACTTTTTCCAAGTGTTCTGGATTACAGCAGAGCGTGTTACGGCAAAGGTGGTCCAGAGTTTCTGCTTTGGTCAAACTTACATGCTTATGCTGCTCGTAAGACCATCTGTGTGCTTGATAGGCTTTATTGCCTATGTACATTCTTCCGTAGCCTTTATCTACGGTTCCTGTCCATATCCAACACCCATCAGCTGTTTTGTTTATGTTCTTCCAAAACTTATCTTCAGGAAGTTTGGAATCTTCAATTACGTGCAACACACCATCACGTTTTAGTTGTTTATAGTGAGCTGCACATAATCCTTTTGCTACGACCGGTCTATTACACACCGGCCCTCTACATAGAGCCATAAGTACTCCTAGTGTTTGACGGCATCACGATTGCGACGAGAGTGAGTCTACACTAATGCTTTGCTCTTTAGCGCGTCTATGACGTTCCTTTCTGCGCTCTCTTGGACTTAACCCACCAAAGATGCCAAACATGTCTATTTCATGTTTTACATCTAGTGCGTCTTCCAAACATTCTGATTTTACGCTGCATGAGTTGCATATCTCTTTTGCTTCGCGGCTTGACTGCCCGCGTTCAATGAAGAAGATTTCAATTGGCTTGCCTCTACAAGCAGCGTGCTCTATCCAGTCTGAATTTGTCATCCTATACCTCTACTTTGTACAACTTTTTGAAGTCTCGTCTCATCGGATGCAGAGACGATTCGGTTCCGTGTGTGGAATACGTTGGTCCTTGGATGTTGGGTGGGGGTGTAATTTTATACACCCCACCCTTATTCCGAGTAATAGAAAACCCAAGATCCTCAAGTTTCCTAAACATCTTCTTCACGGCTTTTGATTTATGTTGCATGACCATGAGAACACCTTAACGGAGGAGATTGCCTCCATCAACTATTGTCCCTTCTGGTTATGAACGCAAACCCAGCTTCGATGTTCTTCTCCACCGTGTTTGTCAAATCCTTAGTCTTGACCGATTCCGGAAGAAGGTCGAAGGCCAGCTTGTTGGACAACAACAGAACTGCGTCACCAATAGTGCCTTGGTTACGCTCCAACTTGTAAGGCTTCATGAGGAGCACTCGTTGGTCATTGTCCCACACAACGGATTCAACAGAACCAGGGCCGTCGCTATACAAACAAATGTACACAGTGCGCATCTCACCGGTATCTGCGTTGTAGCCTCTGCCAGGAGCAATCACTCCGAACTGCTTGTAACTGAGCATTCCAGGGTGTACACAAATGTACGCGATAAGATCTTGGAGAGTTTCAAACTCCATTTCTCCAATTTCATATGTCCTACACACCTTCCCCTCGTCGTCTATCTCAAGAACACAGGGATCAACGTGGTCGAACAACATTGACCGGTGGGGCAACCTGTTTGACAACTCGTCAATGACACGCACCAAGGACAGTGCGCTTACACCATACGGGGCTTCAATGAAGCCCTCGCTGTTTCCGTCTGCGTCCTCACACGCGAAGTGAACGAACTCATCCATTTGAAATTTCCTCCATGTTAAGTAATGCGTTTACAATGTTTCTTATGTCCAACAGTCTGTCGGTCATGACAGGTGCCGACGCAATTTGATGACCAGCGGTGATGCTCAACGTGTCATCAATTTCTGATAGAACTTTGTACAGTTCTTGGTGCAACTGTTCCTTGTTCACTTCTTCTCCTCCTTGTCATTCGTTCCAAAGATGGAATCGAATGCTTGAAACACCTTGTCAAGCTCTGTTGAAGCCATCAGGTATTCCATGCGCCCGAGTTCAGCATCCATCTGGCGCTTCTTGGTATGGCGCTCTTTAAGCATTTGTGCCATATCCTCGGCTAGTGCTCGGATATCTTGGTCAACGCTGTCATTCTCCAAGTCATCATCGACTTGCTGTTCTCTCTCCAACGATGACTCGTAGCTTTCACGGGCAAACTGACGAGCACCCTCTGGGTCGTCACGGAATTCACGGTCCACCGCGATCACTTGACCCAGATGGGCTGCGATACCTGTCTCTTCAGGGCGCAATCCTGTCTGTCGTTGCAATTCCTCGATGAACAAATCCATTTCATTTGCCATGACTCTTGCATCTTTGTGGGTTTGCATGTAACTCTGCATCAGACGCTCGGTGAAATTGGATGTAACGTGGTACATCCACACCATGTCTTGTCCGGTTCTCATGTGTTCCCACTCTTCGGGGGTTGCCGGGGAAGCCCCGAACTCTTCAAACACTTCGTAATAATCAAACATTTCTTTTATTCGCTTTCTACTTGGTTTATTTTGGTGTTTAACTTGTCTATCAATTCACATTTTTTACACGTATGTGAGTACATCTCACCCGTATACGTAAATACAAAAACGCGGTTTGATACGCTTTCCCTTATGTACGTTTCATACTCCTTGGTTTTTACACACTCACAGTCCAACACAAACAACGACTCACGTAATTTTCTGTATGAGGCCGCTGAATAGGTAGTTTGTGAATCAACAACTTCCAGAATCAAGTTGATAAGTGATTCTTCCAACGTTTCTCATTTCACTCGTAGTTGCTTGTACTCGGTTTTCTTTGTTACTTGATCAGCCACCTCCTGCTTTATCGTGCCCATCTTGATCGCGGCATCCATCAACTGTGTGTCAACGGAAGGCTTGGTAACCTTGTTGAACACTGAAGCACTAACCAAATCTTTGAGCACTTGAGCGTCGAAAGACCGTCTAGCAGGAGTAGACAGCTCAATCGTTACTTCGTCCAGGGTTACAGTTGTAACCCCAGATTCATACATCATGTCTTTCAACATGGCGTCCAAGGCTTCAAACTTGCTCTTGATCACGTCCAGCTCTGCTTTTAGCTTGACCCAATCTTGAGCGGTGTCTTTGATCACTTCGTTTATTGCTGACATGGCTATCTTCGCTTTCTGTACGAGTCCAAGACTCCGTTTTGTATTTGCTCTAGCAGTACCTCTCCTTGACCGTCAATTAGAATGCCGGTAGAAAAGGCTTTCTCTTCAAGGACACTCCACAATCTCTCATCAATTGTTTCGCATCCTTCGATGTGGCACAAAGGTATGGTTATGTGAACATCAAGTGTTTGTGATATTCGGTGTAACCTATCCTCTGCTTGTTTTAGTGAGGCAGGATTCCAAGGTAACTGGGCAATAACACCACGATAGTTTTGGTTTACACCATTACCAGTAAGTGTTAATCCTGTACCAGCTGAGATAATCTGCCCAACCATTACTCGTGAAGCACCACTGTTGAAGTCGTTGACCGCTGCTTTTTTAGCGCCCTCCGACATACCACCTCGCACTTCACAGGGGTTGTACTTAGATAACCCAGCAGTAAGGGCGTTCATTGTGTCTACGTGCTCGGCAACAATAAACATTCCACCTGGCTCGTTATCCAGTATCTCCGATACATGTTTGATAATGGCATCTGTCTTTGCTCTACCAACATGTTTTCGTAGGTAACCCAGCTGAACCAAAGCATATGCTCTTTCGGCTCCCGTAGTGTCTCGGTTTATTGATTCAAGCCACGCAATGAGATCATTATGGACATCCATATAATCTTGCACTGCGGGGCCAGAACCTTCCAAAGTAACGGTCGCCCGAAACTTGGTAGGCAAATCAATTACCTCGTCTCTCTTACGTCTGAACATAAAAGAGTCATGCATACGATTTTTAAGGTCTAGGTCATTGGTTGATATCCTACCAACTTTTCTACCGTTTACTGTTTTACCAGACCACGGTGCGTAGTGTTGATAGAAGTGGCCAATACCACCTATTCCTGCCCATGCGTTAGAACCCAAGAAATCTATCTGAGATACGAGTTCCATGTTTCTACCGTTTGGAGCGGGCGTACCGCTCATCAGTACTTTAACCGCATCACTAGGCAGATAGTTACTTATGTTTATCAAAGACTTGGTACGCTTTGATGCATTCTTGAAGAAATGTGCCTCATCAACGATGATTGCATCAATTTCTCCCATAAGGGCTACTGACCAGTGAGTTAGAACTGCGTTACCGATAATGTAAACATCCGCATCAGGAAGACTGTGCACGGACTGACCTCTGAGTACAGCAGTTTTCAGATTAGGGTTAAATTTACTTATCTCGCTAACCCAGTTCCACACCAAGCTCGGTGGTACTACGATTAGTACTTTTTGTTGCTCCTGCTCAACTAGGGCAGACGCCACAGCAATAGCTATTGCTGTTTTACCTAAACCCATATCTAACGCAAGATAAGACTGCTTTTTAGACACAGCCCATTCAAACGCTTCGATTTGGTAGTCGTACAGGCTTATGTTGAGGGACGGTAGAACTAGCTGGTTGGACGGCGGCACGATTGCCGGTCTAGGCTGTCTCATGCCTCACCTGGAGCATAGAGTATGTTGTTGTACTCGTCGGTGTAGACAAGTTTTGTTGGGTCTACCGGATGATTCCAATCACACCCAAAGTCTTCGCTCGCCCACGTTGCCACGACGTTCATAACATCCTCTATCGTTGGTTCTGGGTACTCCCCAAACTCCTGCAGACTAGTTAGCGCCTCTTCTACAGAGTAACTAACCATTCGTAGGACGTTGATTACTTTGGGAAGTTCGTTGTCTTCTTCCACGTCAGATACTTCTGACCATTCCACGTTTCCTCCTATGCTAGGAAATTTGATAGGGATTGCTCAACCTTCTTCGGCAACTCTGCCACATCATTGATGACCAAAGTTACGTCAGCACCTTTACCTTCCACGAAGGTACCTGCATATGCACCGTCGCCAAGAGCGGTCAACACCCAGTACTGTCCTGGTTGCACGAACGGTTTGATTGACTTGACGTCAGACCATGCACCGTCTGTCAACACGACGACCAGCTGTCGTTGCTTTCCTGCTTTCTGGTTTTCCACCTGCTTCAAAGCAGCTCTCGGGTTTGTACCGCCACCGTCGTGTATGAGCAATGGTGCCACATTTTCTTCGTGCGGGTACAGCATATAGGCATCTGTGTCGAATGTTGAAACAGTGCAAGGAATTTCCAAACTATCGCACGCAAGACGAATACCATACGCTGCGACCGACAACTCATCCATCCATGCATCCATCGACCCCGACGTGTCAAGCAACACAGACACCGAAAGGCTATGGCCAGTCGAGCCTTCACCCTCGTAGTCAATCCAATAGTCGCTGTCGCCTGGTTCATGAGTCTTGTAGGACACTGGGTCCAAGACACCATTTTCCTGACGGAACCGCCACGCTGGGTCAGCGGTCACTGCTAGAGGAGCGAGTGCATTGAGCATTGCACCGGCAACTTTGTTTGCTTTGTCAATCAGTTCGTTGCTCAACGCTGTCGTTGCCTGAGTTCGGATAAGAGGCTTTGACAGCTCCTTGTTCACATCACTCATAAACTGCTCAGCGTCAGTAACACTGGACACACTCTTAGTCGCCTTAATGATTCTATCCTTAAGTTGCTTACGCAACTCAGCGTAGTTGACATTGTGCTTGATTTGCCCACCGGTTCCATCAGACCCAGCACCACGATCAAGTGGTCTAGAGTCTTCCTTGTCTTCTCCCTTACCTCCTTGATCGCTAAGGGAAGGCTTGTCTGATTTGGTTGGACTACCTTGTCCTTCACCTTCACCAGTCTCTTGACTTTGTTGGCTTCCAGAACCAGCTGTCCGTCCCTTGTTCGTAGACTGAGGATCTATTTCTTCGTTCTCAAACTTGGGCTTCTCGGTGATCTCAGTATTATTGTTGATACCTTCTGGGTGTTCACCAGGTGAAGATGCTCCTTTGGGTTCTTGTGAACTCTTGTGATTATCCCTATTTTCACCTCTGGTCCAACGACCACCACCATGCGGTGGCTTGGGTGTGGTGTTCTCATTGGACACCCATCTGTGCAGGAAAGTGGCAAACTCCCACGAAGATACAACCACTTCAGTGGGGGTTGTTGATCTTCTAAACTTGCGCACCAACTCTTCACACTCTTCAATCATCTCCAGCGGCTTACCTTGTTGTTCAAGGTACTCAACAGCCAACTCCTTGATCATGTGATACACATCATCGGAAAGATACGTGCGAGACGCAATCATGGGCCAAACAGAACCTGGGTGTTTCGACGGCTCTACGATCAGTTTGAGTGTCACTGCTTCCAGATAGCCAGCCATGGACGGAGTATTGCGAACCACTATGTCCTCCATACGGCCGTCCTCCAGACAATTCCACGCTGGTCTAACCCAATCCTTGACCTTACCGAATTGGCGATAGTGCTCATGCAGGCTGTATCTGGCTTCGTCTACTGAATCAGATCGTCCGTCAGGCACAATACGTATGTTCTCGGAAACCACTTTGTCGATCGGCTCTGCCATTGACACGTACGGAGACCTAAACTCACTTTCTTCGCCTTTGTAAGCAGGGTAAGTCTCTTGCATGTAGTCGCCACCCCAACGTGCGTGGCGCACAATAGAGATTGGTTCAACCTTGTTGTCCATCAACGCACAGTCAAACAACACATCGAACCCAAGTGTGTGGAGTATGTGACCACCTTCGTGGTACACCACACCCTTGATGGCCATAAGTACCTCCGCAACTGATTCCATGTCTTTGAAATCAACTTTGTTGAGGTTAACCAGTATTTCGATGTCTTTGAAGTTTGTACACGCTATGACAGGCATATCCAAACTGGTATCTTCAGTAACGGTTACGCTGGGGTTGATTCCAAACGACGTTAGAACTGACTGTGCACGCTGACCAAGGACATAAGCCAGAGCGGAAGTCTGTCTACGCCACAGTGCCGTCCGGTCTTGGTCCCAGTATGACTCACTCATACCAGGACGAAACACCGAAGGTGTGTACAACTTGTCGTTGTAGTTGTCGTGAGCGATCATCGACAATACTGATTCACGATGTGATTCTTCGATGCGCTTACGCTCTCGGTTGGCTGATGCTCTCTCGGCATTTCTGCGTTTGAGAATCTCAGGGTCTATCTTTGGTTTTTTGGTAGTCACTCTTGTACCTTTCTATTCAGAGAGACAGGTTGAATTCTGAGGTTACATTTTCCACCACGTCACTGGTGGTTGGTTCTTCAGGCTGAGGCTCAAATTCCGCACGAAGCATCTCTTCGATACCACGGTCCTTGATGATTTCGGATACCACGATCTTCTCGTTTTGCGAGACGAACTGGCCCATGAACGCCCACAAGCTGAAGTCAACTCCAAGGTGAACCAAGTCACCTTCAAGCAACTGCAACGCTCTGGTACCCACTGGGGTGACGATGCTACGCTGTGCGCGAGCATTACGCAATGCCTGACCAAGCAAGCGGATAGCAGGAGACTTGATCAGTTTCTTTTCCACATCCTCGTCGTAGTTCCACTCCAGCAGCTTGAAGCGGTTAGCAAACGCTTCGTTGGTCTTGGACATACCAGCATAGCCGGGATTCCAAGAGGAAAGAATCCACAAGTTCTTGTCGGCATGCACGATTTCGGGACGGAACGAACCCTCATGGGTTTCCACTCCAGTCACCGGATCAGTGAACACTCGTCCGTCCCACACCGGCTTGCGGATGTTGACGAACTGGTGACGGTTGTCCAGCAACGGGTGAATAGCCGCGGTAACAGCACCGGACATTGCATTCACCTCGTCAAGGTAGAGGATGCCACCGATACGGGCCGCGAGGGCAACGATACCCTCCATCCACACCAACTGCTCCTGACCGTTGACGACCACCGGTCGGTACTGGCCGAACAAGTCATGGTCAGTGATTGCCGACGAACCGGCAAGTGTGAACACCGGCAACGGCTTGTCAAGGCCAAGCTGTTCAGCAACCTTGAATGCCATCACTTGAGCCAAGTATGTCTTACCTGACTGAGTGTCACCCACAAGGGCGACAGACACCGGATATCCGTCATTCTCGTCACGACGATTGAAGTACTTCATCATCACGTCAATGTCGGTGAGGTCTCCTGCAAGAGTACGGGATACGTAGTTCTTGGGGTCGATGTTCGGTCGGAACGGATCGAGCGCCGGATCATCCAACGATTCGATTCGCAGGTTGCTGACGACCACTCCGTTGGAGGGCTGAGGGGCATTGGACGGGGCGGCGTTTGCGACGTTGGAACGTCCCAGGATTACAACGCCCTTGGGCAGGATCTCAACGACGCCCAGCAACGGATCATCGAACGTCACTTCGATCTTGCTACCGGGGCCACCAGGCATCAACGTCGCCCGTGTGATTGTGCCTTCGGCATTCTTGAACGGCGGGTACTTACCCACCACTCGCATGCCTTCTCGCAATTCTTTGGTACTTGCCATGTCTTTTGTTCCTTGTCTCGTGTTGTGTTATCTTGTATTACAACCCACAAACTCATGGGAAGTTGTGGGGATCTTGATGTGACAGAAGTCACTTGGGGTTCATGTATGATTTGTTAGCAGTGACAAGGCTGTCAGTGGCTGAACAAATTATGGGGGTGCTCTTGTGTACTCCCAGTACAACGTACTCTGCTTGTTTGAATCCCATCTTGTAGCATTCAGTACTCAAGCAGTAGTCATACGGGCGTTCGTCGTCAATTTCTTCGTCGCAGAATACGCAACGTTTCATGGTTACTCCTTGGGGGGATTGATTGGGTGGCGCATATCGAATCTGTCAACCTTGCGCAACTCAACTGACTTGCGCAGCATGTGGCGCCGTGTTCCACGACGGGTGTACCCGTCGTAAGACCAAATGTGGTACCAGTCCGAAGTTTCTCCGGTGTCAGTTACCGTTCTGAAGTACAGACGACCTCGGTATCTGCCCGTGCGGATCTTGACTATCGTGTGCTTGTACTGCTTAGCTTGCATTGCTTGTCTCCCATTCTGTCCAAGTAACGGACTCTGTTGTTTTGGCTCCTAGCTTTTCCATGGAATCACGGACGATGTTTTCGATGTGCATCTCAAAGAGGTAATCTTCCACATCGTCTTCAATTAACCATGCTGTCACCTCGTCAACGTCTTTCTGACTCGGTGCGTACTCCTCCGGAAGATAGATTCCTTCGTCAATCTCCCAGGTTATTGTCACTGTCACTAGCTTCTTCGCCATCTTCTTCTCCTTCAAAGAGCGTCAGTTCATTTTCGAACATGATTAGATCAACCAACAGCCCCCACAGCTCGCTTGTGGAGCTGAAGTACGCAAACTGGCCTGTCACATCGTGTCTGATGGACTCAAGCTTGTAAGCCCATTCTGATACTGGCATAATGTTGCCGTCTTCTGTAACAGACAACATAAGAGTTGGCCCATCAGATCTGATGACGAGGGCGTAGTCTCTGTTGTCTTTTGTTACGATGGGCACTGTAACAGCGCCCCAACTTGTTGCCTTTTCTTTCATTCCTCTATCCATTCCTGTCCGCTGAGAACCAGCGAGACATACTTGAGAACAACGTCCACTTCTGGTCCGTCGTTGTTGAGTCTAAGGTTGCGTTGAAGCCACCTTAGATTGTGGTCTTCTGACATATCACGTCTGTCCAACGGGACATCCATGGGAATCAGAAAGAGTCGAATCGCAGATCGTAGAGAGATCATTCGTCCTCCCACAGTTTTGAGTTGACCCACTCAAACTCACACTCCACTGAGCAGACACCCGTCAGCAGGTGCAATCTTTCAGCCTCGTTGAGGTAATCCAAGGTTTGTACATATGCCACCAGCTTCATCATGGCCTCTCCCATGCCCTCTTCAGGGACGCCACCCAAGATGAGTGTGAACATTGCCCCCACCTCGTTGGGCAGCACGTAAAAGTGCTTGCTCTGGCATATTGGACACCTAAAAGTGCCCATGACAGATATTGATGGGCTGTCTGGGAAGTAATCGTCGGGCAACTCTATCTTGAAGTCATCCCTGTGTGTCATCTCTTGTTCGG
>Ga0315906_10000594_pt1 | contig 57754 bp, 29 predicted proteins | sample LakEriMetagenome_4_FD_203526 | JGI IMG/M metagenome (GOLD analysis project Ga0315906, IMG submission 203526) | Freshwater fungal communities from buoy surface, Lake Erie, Ohio, United States - Buoy 2 MA122 | ecosystem: Environmental > Aquatic > Freshwater > Lake > Lake biofilm | place: USA...
CCCGTGAGCACCTCGTCGATCGCACCGTAGTCGAGCTTCGACCGCAGCCGGCCCAGCCGCTGCTCGGCCGGGTTCGTGTAGGCCCCCTTCGCGCCTCCCGTCACCGCCAGGAGCGACTCCTCCGCCTTCGTGAGGCAGAAGAGGATCGCCCGCGGAAACTGCCGGTCGAACACCAAAAACTCCGCCACGTCGCGCCGCGTCACCACCCCATACTTCTTGCGATACATCTCGAGCGCACTCGCGCTCTCCAGCACCGCCGACCACTGCACGGGATCGGCCGCGTCGCCGGAAGCCGTGGGGTGAAAATAGTGCTCCACATCCAACACGCGGCTCGTCTTGTCGGCCCGCTCGATGAGCCGGCCCATGCGGGCGAAGTGCCAGGCCTCGCCGTGCGACATCGTGGCGTCTGTCACCCCCGTGATCAGCTGGCTGGCTCGCTTCACCTCGTCGAGAAACTCCCGCGGGTTGTGGAGGTGGGCCCCGCCCGAGGCAGCCGACCGCACGAACAGATGCGCCTTGTTGATCTCCTCCCACATCGGCGTCGAGATCAGGTCGCGGATCGTGCGGGCGTTCTCGCGGGCCGATTGCAGGCAGGCGGAGATCGAGTTGGGGTTGAGGGTGTCGAAGGCCAGGAACGTGATCACGTTGTCCTGGTCGGCGAGGCCGTGCCTGGCCCAGAAGTCGGCCTCGTCGCCGAACGTGCAGACGAGGGCGTTCCAGAGCCGGCCGTGGTCGATCGTGCCTTCGAGCGCGAGGTCGAGCGTGGTCTCCGCCGCGCGGGCCACGTCCTCGGCCCGCTCGATCTGGCGGTTCATCCAATAGATGCTTTCGGCCACCCGCGAGAGCATGTCACGACCTCCCGGGGTGCACGACCCACGTGTCTTTGCTGCCGCCCCCCTGCGACGAGTTCACCACGAGCGAGCCCTTCACGAGGGCCACGCGGGTGAGGCCGCCAGGCAGTACGAAGATCTCCTCGCCGTAGAGGATGAAGGGCCGCAGATCGACATGGCGGCCCTCCAGCGAGTCGCCCACCACCGTGGGCACCCGCGAGAGCGAGAGCATCGGCTGGGCGATGTAGTTGCGGGGATTCGCCTTGATCTGGGCCCGCACCTCGTCGAGTTGCGCCTTCGACGCCCGCGGCCCGAGCACGATGCCGTAGCCGCCGGACGCGTCGGCCGGCTTGAGCACGAACTCGTCGAGCTTCGACAGCACGTGGTCGCGCTGCTTCTCCTCGCCGCAGACGAACGTGGGCACGTTGGGGATGATCGCGTCTTCGCCAAGGTAGTAGCGGATCATCTGCGGCACGTAGGCATAGACGGCCTTGTCGTCGGCGATGCCCGTGCCCGGGGCGTTGACGAGCGCCACGTTGCCCGCGCGGTAGGCCGCCATCAGGCCGGGCACGCCCACGACGGAATCCCCACGGAAGGCGAGCGGATCGAGGAAGTCGTCGTCGATCCGGCGGTAGATCACATCCACTCGTTCGAGGCCGCGGGTCGTCCGCATGAAGACGACGTCGTTTTCCACGACGAGGTCCGATCCCTCCACCAGTTCCACGCCCATCTGCCGGGCGAGAAAGCTGTGCTCGAAGTAGGCCGAGTTGTAGATGCCGGGCGTGAGCACCACGACGTTCGGATCCCTGGCCTGCGGCGGGGCGATGTATTGCAGCATCGCCAGCAGCTTCTCGGGGTAATTCTCGACGGGGCTGATTCGCTGGCCAGCGAAGAGTTGTGGAAACGTCCGCTTCATCACCTCTCGGTTTTCGAGCACGTACGACACGCCCGACGGCGTGCGGAGGTTGTCCTCCAGCACGTACATCACGCCGTCGCCGCCGCGGACGAGATCGGTGCCGGTGATGTGGCACCACACGCCGCGGGGGGGCTTCAGGCCGGCGCACGGGCCGCGGAAGCACTTGCCCGAATCGACGAGCCAGTCGGGCACGACGCCGTCGGCCACGATCTGTCGCTTGTTGTAGACGTCGTCGATGAACAGGTTGAGGGCGTGGATCCGCTGCTTGAGGCCGCGTTCGATCACGGCCCATTCGGCGGCGTCGATCACGCGGGGCACAATGTCGAAGGGCCAGATCTTTTCCGTGCCGGCCTCGTGGCCATACACGTTGAAGGTGATGCCCATCGTGAGCAGGGCCTTGTCGGCGGCCCGCTGCCGCTCGGCCAGTTCGCCGTTGGAGAAGCCGCCCAGCCGCCTCGCGAGCAGCTCGGCCCCGGGCCGTGGGCGTAGAGCGGCGTCGAAGAGCTCGTCGTAGAAGCCTTCTGTCTGGTACGCCTGCAGATCCATGGCAAAAGCGGCCGTTCGCAAGGGGACCCGCGGCACCGGCCGCCTCTGCACGACACGCGGGAAACGGCAGCGTATCGCATCAACGTCGGCAGTGAAATCCCCTGCAGGCCCGTCACTCCGTGACGGGCTTTGCGGATAGCCCGTTGCGGAGCAACGGGCCTACGGCTTCGCCGGCGCCGCCGGCTTTTTCGGGTCGAACGTGATCGACGCGGAGTTAATGCAATACCGCAGGCCAGTTGGGGGCGGGCCGTCGTTGAAGACGTGACCGAGGTGGGCGCCGCAGCGGCGGCAGGTCACCTCCGTGCGGATCATGAAGTGCGAGCGGTCCTCATGCTCGGCGACCGTCTTGCCCTTCACGCCGTCGATCGGCGCGTTGAAGCTCGGCCAGCCGCAGCCCGAATGAAACTTTTCGCCTGAACTGAAGAGCGGCTCGCCGCAGCAGATGCAGCGGTAGGTGCCGGCCGTTTCGGTATCGGTGTATTTGCCGGTGAAGGCCCGCTCCGTGCCCTTCTTGCGGGCCACTTCGAACTGCAGCGGGCTCAACCGCTTCCGCCACTCCTCGTCGGTCTTCGGCAGATCCTCGTCGGCAAGGCGGCCGGCGAGGGCGGGATTGATCGCAGGATCGGCAGGTTCCATGGGCGTGGGTCCAGGAGGGGCGGCGATGGCGACGCAGGCGAGCAGCAACGGGGCGACCGCTCCGCAGGCGAGCCTGGCGCGAGGTGATCTGACGCGTCGTGGCATGGACATCGACTCCGATTCACTTCCGGGGATCGGGAAGCTTCTTGGGTTCGTACAGGTGGTTCCGCTTGCGGATCACCTCGACCTTCATGATTTTATCCGGGTTCACGCCGGGAACAGGCCGGCCCTCGGGGTCCTGCGTGCGGATCAACCGCGGCAGCACGTCAAAGCCCTCGATCACGCGGCCAAACACGGTGTGCTTGCCGTCGAGGTGGTCGGTGGGGCGAAACGTCAGGAAAAACTGCGAGCCGCCCGTGTCAGGGCCGGCGTGGGCCATCGAAAGCGAGCCCAGGAAATGCTTCCGGGCCCCGGGCTCGTTCACCTCGCACGGGATCGCGTAGCCCGGGCCGCCGCGGCCGCTGCCGGTCGGATCGCCCCCTTGGGCCATGAAGCCGCTGATCACGCGGTGGAACGGGGTGCCATTATAGAAGCCCTGTTCCACGAGGCTGATGAAGTTGGCCACGGTGTTGGGAGCCTCGTTCTCGAACAGCTCGACGACCAGGTCGCCCGCCGTCGTCGAGAGCTTCACCCGCGGCAGGTCGTTGGCCGCTGCGTCGGCTTTCCGCTTCACCTGCTCGGCCTCGATCTTCGGGGCTTCGCGGTCGATCGCCTCGGCGATTTCCGCGGTGCGGGCCTGCGGAGCCCCCGCCGCCGTCGCCTTCGCGAGAAACGATTTTGCGGCGTTCAGGTCAGAGGCTACAAGCGCGGCGGAGGCCGCCATGAGCAGCGTCGAGTCGTCGGCGGCCCCGACCTGCTCGAGCCGCGTGGCGGCGGCGAGGGCCCGCTGCGGGTCGTCGCCTTGCAGCGAGGTCGCGATCACGGCGCCGCAGATCTCACGGGCCGCCTTGTGGTTTGGGTCGGTGGCCACGAGCTGGAAGGCGGCCTCTTCGAGTCGCTCTGCGCCGGCCTGGGCCTTCTGGCGGGTCTCCTCGAAGCGGGCCTCGAGGGCGGGTTTGTCGGCGCCGGGCTGGTGATACTTCGCCTGGATCACCGCGAGCTCGCCCACGAGCTTCTTCATTTCAACGCTCACGGCGTCGAACTCGGCCGCGGCCTGTTTGGGGTCGAGCTTCGGAGCGGCGGGCGGGGCCGCATCAGGGGCGGCGAGGGCCAGGCCGGCGAGGGCCGCGGGGAGGGCGGCGAGCCAGGGGGTGCGGTGGCGGGGGCGGGGCAGGCCGTGCATGCGCGGGCTCCGTGAGGGGAAGGATTATCGTACACCGTAGGGACGTAACTCCGTCGTAGGCCCGTCACTCCGTGACGGGCAAAGCCCGTTGCGGAGCAACGGGCCTACGGGGAGCAACGGGCCTACGGGGCGGGGCGGGGTGGTAGGCTTGCCGTATGGCAAAGCATGCTGCGCGACGATTGAAGGAACCACCTCCCCCCGACCCGACTGCGCCGCCGCGGATCATCGGGGGCTCCCTCCGCGGGCGGAAGCTCGCCTTCGTACCCGACCCGCGGACGCGGCCTATGAAGGATCGCGTCCGTGAGACGCTCTTCGACCTGCTCGGACCCACGGTCGTCGGGACCACCGTCATCGACATGTTCGCCGGCACCGGCGCCCTCGGCTTCGAGGCCGTCAGCCGCGGGGCCACGCGGGCCGTGCTCGTCGAGCGGCACTTCCCCACGGCCGACGCCCTCAAGCGATCCGCGAAAGAGCTCGACATCACCGACCGGATCGACGTCCGCACCGGCGACGCCCTCAACTGGGCCAAACGGATGCCCGACCTGCCGATCGACCGCCCGTGGGCCGTGTTCATTTCGCCCCCGTGGGGCATGTTCACGGACCGGCGGGCCGAGATCCTGGCCCTGATCACGGCCCTGATGCGGGCTGCTCCGGCCGGTTCCACGTTCGTGGTCGAGGCCGATGAGTCGCTTCCGGCGTCCGAGCTACCCGATTCAGAGGCCTGGGAGACGCGTCCCGTTCATCCGGCAGTGCTGCACATCCACAGTGGTTTGGTATCCTGACGGCTTGGGTCGATACCTGGGTCGATTCAGGGTTTTGCACCACGAGCCGCAGCCGCCGATGGACGTCGTCAACCACCGCGACACCGTGCCCTTCACCACCGTCGATGGTTCGACGATTCGCGAGCTGATGGCCCACCGGAATTCGGCGATCCGCAACCAGAGCCTGGCCGAGGCCCGCCTCGCCCCCGGGGCCGCCACCACGCCCCACCACCACAAGGTGACGGAGGAGATCTACTACATCCTCACCGGCACCGCGGCGATGACGCTCGGCACCGAGACCCGCCCCGTCGGCCCCGGCGACGCGATCGCCATCCCGCCCGGCCTGCGACACACGATCACGAACACGGGCTCCGAAGAACTCGTGTTTCTCTGCACGTGTGCACCCGGCTACGAGCATTCCGACACCTTCCTCGAATCCGCGACCTGATCCCGCCGCGTCATCTGCCCATGTCCACAGACGCCTTTTCCAAAATCCTGATCGCCGAAGGGCTCGTGTCGGCCGAGCAGCTGGCCGAGGCGCTGCGGCTGGCCGGCGCGTCGGGCAAGAAGGTGCACGACGAGGTGGTGCGGCTCGGCTATGCCCCGGGCGACAAGGTGATGCGGGCCCTGGCGAAGGCCCACCGGATGAAGTTCGTGGACCTCACGGCACTGACGGTGCCGGCCGAGGTGGTGGCCCTCCTGCCGGAGAGCGTGGCCCGGGAAAATACGATCTTCGCCCTCGCCGAGAACGGCGGCACCCTACGGATCGCCACGAGCGACCCCACCGACATCGACACGCAGGAGAAGCTGCGTTTTATTCTCAACCGCGAGGTCGAGATGGCTCTCGCTCCCCGCGACCAGATCGTGGAGGCGATCAATCGTCACTACGGCGTGTCGGACGGCGAGAGCGCCGACTCGATGCTCCAGGAGTTCACCGATACCGCCATCGACTTCACTGAAACGGCCGTCGAGCAGGAGGCCGCCGCCGGACAGGAGGAGACGTCCGACGCACCGGTGGTGAAGCTCGTGAACCTCATCATCACCGAGGCGGTGCAGCTGCGGGCCAGCGACATCCACATCGAGCCGTTCGAGGATCGTGTCCGCATCCGCTACCGGATCGACGGCCGGCTCGTGGAGCGAGACAACCCGCCCCGGCGGCTCCTGGGCGCCATCCTCTCCCGCATCAAAATCCTCTCGAAGCTCGACATTGCCGAGCGCCGCCGCCCGCAGGACGGTCGGATCAAGCTCACGGCCGACGGCAAAGACTACGACCTCCGCGTGTCGGTGCTCCCCACCAACCACGGCCAGTCGGTGGTGATGCGGATCCTCGACAAAGACAACATCCGCGTCGGCATCCGCCAGCTCGGCCTCTCCGAAAACGACTTCCGGCAGTTCAAGAACCTGATCCGCCGCCCCAACGGCATCATCCTCGTGACGGGCCCCACGGGGTCGGGCAAGACGACCACGCTCTATGCGTCGCTCAACGAGCTCAACCGCCCCGACACGAAGATCATCACGGCCGAAGACCCGGTGGAGTATTACCTCGCCGGCATCAACCAGGTGGAGATCAAGCACTCCATCGGCCTCGACTTCGCCCGCGTGATCCGCGCCATGCTGCGGCAGGCGCCCAACGTGATCCTCGTGGGCGAGATGCGCGACACGGAGACCGCCCAGATGGGCATCCAGGCTTCGCTCACGGGGCATCTCGTGTTCTCGACGCTGCACACGAACGACGCGCCGGGCGCGATCACGCGGATGATCGACATGGGCGTGCCGGCGTATCTCGTGGCGTCGAGCATCATCGCGGTGCTCGCCCAGCGGCTCGTGCGGGTGAACTGCCCGAAGTGCAAGCAGCCACACCAGCCGCTCGACACGCAGATCGAGGCGGCGGGCATCACCCCCGAGATGCTCAAGGGGGCCACGTTCATGAAGGGCCGCGGCTGCTCCAACTGCCAGAAGTCGGGCTACAAGGGGCGGCTCGGCATCTTCGAGCTGATGGTGATGACGAGCAAAATCCGGGAACTGGCCTTCCAGGGGGCCCCCACCCAGGAGATCCGCCGGGCGGCCGTGGGCCAGGGTATGCACGTGATGTTCGACGACGGGGTGCAGAAGGCCCTGCGGGGAATCACCACGCTCGACGAGGTCTTCCGCGTGAGCAAGCGGACGGAGTAGGCCCGTCACGCCGTGACGGGCTGCCCGTTGCGGAGCAACGGGCCTACGGGGAGCAACGGGCCTACGCCCCCCACAAAATTCCCTGCCCCTGGCGAGACTTTTCTGCCGATCCTGTACATAATGCTAATGTGAGGACGGCGGCTGTCAGGGGTCCGCCTGTCCGAGCGTGATTGCCGTGCCCAGGCACGTTCTTTTTTGCCGTTCCTCGATCTCCAGCGTGCCGGCGGCCGGATGGCCGCCGAAGTGGCTGGCGTTTTTCCCGGCCGGGGAACTATTCGTCCGCTGCTGCGGCGGGCAGAATACAGATGGCTTTGGAGTCCTCCCCGGGCATAGCCGCGGGGTGGTCATGTCCACCGCGGAGTCGCAACCATGAGCACGGCATCCCCCACCCCACTGCTCGCGCACGTCGAGAAGATCCTGAAGGTGGCGATCGACAATCGCGCGCCAGAGGTGCGGCTCGCGGGCGGATCGGTGCCGGTCGTGCAGGTCGACGGCCAGTTTCGCCAGCTGGGTAAGTCGCCGCTCACGGCGGACGACGTCGATGCCATCGCCGCGGCCCTGCTGCCGCCGGGGGCGAGTGCCGCCGGGTTCTCGTTCGTCACGGGCGTGGCTTCCGGCGAGGCGGCGCTGATCGACAACCAGGGCCTGAAACTGCTCGTGCTCAAGGGCCTGCGGGAGCCGAACGCCGCGGCCGACGGCACGGCCATGGGCTACGAACTCGCCGTGGAGGAGGAGTCCGAGACGCCCCCCGGGGCGGTGAAGATCGGCGACGACGACTATCTCAAGCCGCGGGCCGCCACCGGCACGATCCTGATCGACAAGCTTTTGACGGCCGCCGTGAAAAACGGCGTCAGTGACATCCACATCACCACGGGACTGCCGCCGGTATTTCGCATCGACGGCCACATGAAGCCGCAGGCCACGAAGGTGCTCACGGCCGACGACACCAACGGCCTGATGAAGTCGATCACGCCTGATCGCTGCCAGACCGAGCTGGCCGAGAAGGGGGGCTGTGACTTCGGCTTCGCATTCAAGGACCTCGCCCGGTTCCGCGTGAGCGTGTTCAAGCAGCGTGGCAGCGTGGCGATGGTGCTGCGGCAGATTCCCAACAAGCTGCTCACGCCCGAGCAACTGGGCGTGCCGGAGGTGTGCAAGAAGCTGGTCACGCGGCCCCGCGGCCTGTTTCTCGTGACGGGCCCCACCGGCTCGGGCAAGAGCACCACGCTCGCCTCGCTCATCGACTTCATCAACAAGAACTACGACCACCACATCATCACGATCGAAGACCCGATCGAGTTCTATCACCACTCGCAAAAGAGCACGGTGAACCAGCGCGAGATCGGCAACGACGTGCCGTCCTTCTCCGAGGCCCTCCGCCGGGCACTGCGGCAGGATCCCGACGTGATTCTCGTGGGCGAGCTTCGCGACTTGGAGACGATCGAAGCGGCGATTTCGGCGGCCGAGACGGGCCACGTGGTGTTCGGCACGCTCCATACCACCGGCGCCCAGGGCACGGTGAACCGCATCATCGACGCCTTTCCCACGAACCAGCAGGAGCAGGTGCGGACGCAGCTCTCGACCGCGATCCTCGGCGTCGTGTCGCAGGCGCTCCTGCCGAAGATCGGCGGCGGTCGGTGTGCGGCCTACGAGGTGCTCGTCTGCACGCCGGCGATCGGCAATCTGATCCGCGAGAACAAGACGTTTCGCATCAATTCGGCGATCCAGACGGGCGCGAAGCTCGGCATGCGGCTGCTCGACGACGATCTCTTCCGGCTCTGGAACGAGAAGAAGGTGACGGAGGAAGACGTGCTTGCGAAGGCCCAGATGCCCGACGACCTCGCCGCCCGGATTACGAATGCGAAGCGGGGAATTTTCGACGACGAGGAAAGCCTGGCCCGCCGGGCCGGCAAGGAATGACGAACAACTGAAAACGACCTCTGTAGGTCCGTCACCCCGTGACGGGCCTACGGCCAATCTGCGAAAACCGCCCTCCACACCGACTGACTCATGGCACTCAAACGTCTCGGCCAGATCCTGATCGACCTCGGGCTCATCGACGAGATGCAGCTCTCGACGATGCTCGAGGAGCAGTCGTCCCGCGGCGGCGAGCTGATCGGCAGGGTGGGCGTGGCCCTCGGCTATTACACCGACGAGCAACTCGGCGAGGCCCTCGCCGAGCAGTGGGGCACCACGTTCGTCACGCTCTACGACCGCACGATCCCCCCCGACGTGCTCTCGGCGATCAGCGAGCCGATGGCCCAGCTCTACCGTGTGGTGCCGCTGGAGCTGAAGAACGACCGGCTCACCGTCGCCACGGCCGACCCGCAGAGGATCCAGGTGGCCGACGAGCTCCGCACGCTCCTCGGCTACGACATCCACTTCTGCGTGGCGACCGAGCCCGAGATCGGCAAGGCGATCGACAAGCTCTATTCCTCGCAGAACGACAGCGTGGAATCGATCGTGGAAGATCTCGAGGCCGACGAGGAGCTTGCCGCCGCGGCGGCCGCCGCGGGCCGTGAAGGCCCCACGGAGCTGACGAGCGTGGAGGCCCTCGCCGAGAGCGCCCCGGTCCGCAAGCTGCTCAACATGGTGCTCCTGCTCGCGATCCGCGACGGCGCCAGCGACATTCACTTCGAGCCCTTCGAGACCGAGTTCCGGATCCGACTCAAGGCGGACGGCGTGCTCCAGGAGATGGTGCCGCCGCCGAAGCATCTCGCCTTCGCGATCACCACCCGCATCAAGGTGATGGCGAACCTCGACATCGCCGAGCGGCGAATGCCGCAGGACGGCCGGATCGAGTTGTCGGTGGGCGGCCATCCCGTGGACCTCCGGGTGAGCGTGCTCCCCACGCTTTTCGGCGAGAGCGTGGTGATGCGAGTGCTCGACCGCGGCGTCGTGTCGCTCGACCTCGAGAAGGTCGGCATGGAAGAGGCGATGCTGCGGCGGTTCCGCGAGGTGATCGTGCGGCCAAACGGCATCGTGCTCGTCACGGGGCCCACGGGCTCTGGCAAGACGACCACGCTCTATTCGGCCCTCTCTGAGCTCAATGACGTCGAAGACAAACTCATCACCACCGAGGATCCGGTGGAATACGACATCGACGGCATCGTGCAGGTGCCGATCGACGCTGAGATCGGCAACACGTTCGCCGCCTGCCTGCGGTCGATCCTCCGGCAGGACCCCGATCGCATCCTCGTGGGTGAGATCCGTGACGTGGAGACGGCCGAGATCGCCGTCCAGGCGTCGCTCACGGGCCACATGGTGTTTTCCACGCTCCACACCAACGACGCCCCCTCGACGGTCACGCGGCTTCGCGACATGGGCGTGCCACCGTTTCTGATCACGGCCACCGTGGAGGCGATCCTCGCCCAGCGGCTCGTGCGGCGGATCTGCACGAACTGTCGCGAGGAGATCGTGCCGGGGGCCGACGTGATCGCCGATCTGGAGCTCACGACCGAGCAAACGGTGGGCAAGAAGTTTTATCGGGGCAAGGGCTGCGAGCGGTGCAACCGCACCGGCTACAAGGGCCGCCTCGGCCTGTTCGAACTCCTGATCATGAACGACGACCTCCGCGACATGGTGATGCGGAACGCCTCCACGGAAGACCTCCGCGAGGCGGCCCGCAAGGCGGGCATGGTCACGCTCCGCGAGTCGGGCATGAACGGCATGTTCGCCGGCCTGACCACCGCCGAAGAAATCATCCGCGAAACAATTCTCGAAGCCTAACCCTGTAGCCGCAGATTGGTAATCTGCGGGAGTCACCGATGCCCACCTTTCAGTTCGAAGCCATCGACGCGGCCACCGGCAAGGAAATCCGCGACACCGTCGACGCGGCCAGCGAGGCCGAAGCCCAGGCCACGATCCGGTCGATGGGCTACATGGTCACCAAGCTCAAGGCCCGCAAGGCCAAGGCCACCGTCACCGCGGGCAAGGTCAAGAAACCCGGCCGCTCCTTCGCCATCGGCGGCGTGAAGTCGAAGGACCTCACGCTCTTCACGCGGCAGCTCTCGATCCTGCAGGACGCCGGCCTGCCGATCCTGCGGAGCCTCAAGCTCCTCGCGGAGATGCAGAAGCCGGGCCGCCTGAAAAACAGCCTCCTCGACGTCTGCGACGAGATCGAGGGGGGCGCCAATCTCTCGGAGGCTCTCTCGAAGAGCCCGAAGGCGTTCGACCGCCTCTACTGCAACATGATCCGCGCGGGCGAGGCCGGCGGTGCGCTGGAAGTGATCCTCCGCCGTCTGGCGGAGTTCATGGAGCGAAGTCAGTCGCTCAAGCGGAAGGTGAAGGGGGCGATGGTCTATCCGGCGGTCGTCGTGACCGTCGCGGTGGGCATCCTCGTCTTCATCATGATGAAGATCGTGCCCCAGTTCAAAAAGATTTTCGACGACTTCGGCAGCGAGCTGCCGCCGATGACGCAGATCCTGATCGACATTTCGAACTGGGTGGTGAACTACTGGTATCTGATCCCGGCGATTCCGTTCGGGATCAACCTGGTCATCCGGGGCATCAAGATGATTCCGTACGGCCGGTACGGTTGGGATCTGTTCGTGCTCAAGGTGATCATCTTCGGGCAGCTGGTCGAGAAGAACATCCTCTCCCGCAGCTCCCGCACGCTCGGCACGCTGCTCTCCAGCGGCGTGCCGATCCTCGAGGCGCTCAACATCACGAAGGAGACCTCGGGCAACATGATGTTCGAGCGACTCTTCTCGAAAGTGTCGGACTCGATTCGCGACGGCGACGCGATCGCCAAGCCGCTCAAGACCTATTCGATCCCGCCGTTCAATGCCGTGGCGCTCCTCTTCTGGACGGCGTTCGTGCCGGGCATCGGCGCGCTGATGTATCTCCAGCGCTTCAAGAAGCCGGTGGTTGACGATCTCGTGATCAACATGGTGGACGTGGGCGAGGAGTCGGGCGAGCTCGACACGATGCTCTACAAGGTGGCCGACACCTACGACGAGGAGGTGGCGGTGCTCACGGAGAGCCTCACGAGCCTGATGGAGCCCTTGCTGATCGTGTTCCTCGGCGGCGCCGTGGGCTTCATCGTGATCGCCCTCTTCATGCCGCTGATCAAGCTCATCAACGACCTGTCGTGAGAGTCATGGCTGGTCTTCCGTCATCACCGTTCACGCGAGCCTCCCGGAGCACGCCCGTAGGCCCGTCGCTCCGCGACGGGCTGCCCGCTGCCCACGCTACTCCCCGTGGCTTCACGCTCACCGAATTGCTGGTGGCGATCAGCATCGTGCTGGTGCTCATGGGGCTCTTGTCCGCCGCCGTGTCCCGGGCCCGGGGCAGCATGAAGAGGCAGGCGACGGCGGCCGTGATCCAGAGGCTCGACGCCCTGATTCAGGATCAATTCGTCAGGTACGACTCGATGGCCGTCTCGCCGGCGGTGATCCCGAGCTCGTTTACGAACAAGGCCGCAGGCCGCGCCTGGTACGTCCGGCGGAACCTGATCAGCGGGGACCTGCCCGACTGCTGGAACGACGTGCGGCTCATGGCCACGGGCACCTTGACGGCCGGTCAGGGCCAGACGTTTCCAGTCACCGCCATCCAGCGGGCGCACGTGGGCTATCTACAGTCCCTGCCCCAATCTCCGTCGGACGATTTCGAGGACGCGGAATGCCTGTTCATGATCATCATGGCCGGCGGGATCGCGGACTGCATCGATTGCGGTGAACTGCGGACGGCGCCACGGGGAGACAAGGACGTAGACGGAGCATTCGAGTTCTGGGACGAGTGGGGCAACCCGATTCGGTTCGTGCTCTGGCCGGCGGGGCTCGAGTTGCCGGTGCCAACGCGATTCTTCTCGGGCTCGAGAGCGCTCGACTCGGCCGACGCCGCCAGCCCGCGGCCGGGCCTGGGAATGCGGCCCCTGATTTTTTCAGCCGGGCCTGATGGCCTCGGTGCAACCGCGATGAACGGTGGCTCGAACCTCGACCTGGGCATCGACTGCGGCAACCCCTCGAACGCGACCGTCGCCCTCTTCGGCGGACCCGATTCCAGCGGGGTCGGTCGCAGCGACAACATCACCAACTTCGACGACGAGGCCAAGCGATGACGCACCGGGCTCGGCGCGGGTTCACGCTCGTGGAGTTGTTGGTCGTGACCGGCCTGATGGCCGGGTTGCTCGGCCTGGCGTTGACGATCGGTCGGCCGTCGGGGCGGGCCCAAGTCGGGCAGACCCTGCAGGGGCTGTCGTCCGCGGTGATTCAGACGCAGACCCGAGCGCTCGGCCGGGATGCCGGCGCGGCCATCCTCCTGGAACCGGGAACGAATGACATGCCGTCGTATGCATGCAATGCCGTGTTCAGTGCCGACGTCCCGCCGTTCATCACGGGCACGGTCACGAGCGGTATGCCGCCGTCCAATCTCGATCTGGCGACGGTGTCGGTCTCGCTGTCGAACCCCGACAACGGCTCTGCCGCCGATCTCCAGCAGGGGTATCGGATTCGCTTCTCCGGCACCGCGCCGACGATCCCCACGTCGCCCTGGTTCGGATTCACCTCGCCGAACGTGACGATGCGATCCGACGCCGGCCAGTCGGTGGACAACATTGTCTGGCCCCGGGCGGCATCCGGAGGGGTATTGGGATACGAGGTGGCCCGCCGTCCCCTGAAGTCGGTGCCCCTCGTCAAGCCGTTGAGGGCTGCGGCCATCGATCTTCGCTACAGCGGTGTCGGCGACACCGGAACGGGCGACTACGCCTCGCTGGCCGACAAAGGATCGATCGCGATCTGCTTCGATCGCGAGGGGCGACTCGATGCGGTCATGCAGGATGGAACCACAGCCCAGCCGCTCACTCCGACCGCCCCGCTCTATCTGCTGGTGGCGACGTTCACCGACATCCAAGACGGCCGGTCCTTGCAGTCGCCGGCGTCTCGGTGGCTGGCGATCGCGCCCTCGACCGGGCGGGTGTCGATCGCCGCGAACGTCACCGTGGCCGGCACGACGCCCGCCGATATCGCCGCCGCCAGGGCCAACGCCCGCACCGGCATCACGCAGGGGGTGGGGCGATGATCGCGACGAATTCCGCCATGCATGGGCCCGCACCAGCCCGCCAGGCCGGCGCGAAAGGGGGTTTTTCGCTGCTGGAAGTGCTGGTGGCCTGCGGCGTGTTGGTGATCGGCCTGGCGAGCGTCGCGGCCATGCTGCCGGCGGCGACGGCCCGGCTCCAGGAGGCCGCCGCCGCCGACAGGGGCAGCTCGATGGCCGCCGCCGCGCTCGCCGACTTTGAGTGCCGCGATCTCGCCTTCCGGGAGTTGTTTCTCGACGGCTCGGCAACATACCTGCCCGCCAACCGCGCGGTCGTGTTCGGGGAGATGCTGCCGAGCGTATCGGGCACGATCGTGACCGCGGGTTCTCCGACGGTCGCGTCGCTCTCCGCGGCGGCCTCCAGTCGGCTTCAAGCCAGGATCAACACCACGTCCGGCACGGCGGGCCGTGGGTTTTTCTTGGAGGATGAACTTCAATATCAGCAGGGAAAAGGATCGACCCTACTCAATGTCTTTACCAACGGCGTCCGGGATTTTCGTCGCGGCGCCTGCTGGGGGGCGATGGTCGAACCGTATCCGTGGGACACCATTCCCAGCGGAGCCTCCGCGCCGGCGATGCGGGCGGTGCGGGCCACGATCGCCGTCTTTCGGAAGCCCGGGGTGCTCAAACGCATGTCGCTCACCGGTTCGGCCGGCGGTGTATTCAGCATGACAGGCGATGCCACGGACTCGAGACGCTTTCTCGGACCTTGCGCGCCAGTGCTTGCCGTCGCGCAGTCCGGCAGCGCGGCCCCCTTGTGGCTCACGGTCAATTCGTCCTGGCCGCAGGGGGCCTTGTATTGCGTCGTGTTTCGCGAATCCGGCAGCGTGTATGGGTCGCTCATACAAGGCGGCACGCTGCAGGTGATCGGATTCGAAAACATCCAGAGCATCACGCAGCAGACGTTTACCATCGAATGAGCACCGATGCACACCATGCCGACGATGTCAGGGGCGCGCCGAGATTCAGGGAAAGGGTGTTCGTGATGCCGTCTCGCCATCTGCCGTCATTCGGAACCTGCCGCCGCGGCATGCTGCTGCTGCTCGTGCTGCTCATGCTGGCCCTGTTCATGGGGGCAGGAGCGATTCTGCTCACGGTCGCCCTGCGGGCGCGTGCCGCGGCGCGGGCCCATGCCACTGCCACCACCCAGACGGCGCAGAGCGAGGGCCTCCCGCGGGCGGCGCTCGACGAGGCCCTGCTGGCGCTGCTCCGGGGCTCGCCTGCCGCCGTGAACGGCTCGGTCGCGGTGAGCGGCACGTACGAAAATCTGCTGCACGACAAATACGGCACCGCCATTACCGGATCCGGCGTCGTGGTATCCGGCACTGCCGGGCCGGTGATCACCCTGACGCTCTCGGGAATGACGCCTTCCGCCCAGTTCAACGGCCGGATCCTGACGATCAAGCCGCGGCCGGACGATGTCGGCGACGTGGCGAGCTACCGCATTCTCGGGGTGAGCGGCAACACGTGCTACCTGTCCCGTATGCCGTCGCTCGTGAACCGCGTGCTGCCCGCACAGGCATTCGACGTCGCGATCAACGGCCGGGAGTTCACGCCTGTGTCGGGCACGAGCACTCCCGAGCCCTACGACGCTCCCGACGACCAGAATGCCTGGCTGGCCTGGCCGAGCGTGACCAACAACCAGATGAGCGGCACGTTCAATCGGCTTTCGTTTTGTGCGACCGGCAGCTCGGCCTATGCCGGCGGAGCCGACAACGACAACGACGGCATTTCCGATGGCGTGTGGATGTCCGGAGCCGTCACGACGGCCACGAATGCCTCGATCCCGGGCACCGTGATCGCCGACCGGCCGTCCCCGAACGGCGGCACGCTGCGGTTCGAGGTGTCGTATCTCGTGCTCGATCTCGACGGCCGGATCAACCTGAACGCAGCCGGCATGGCCGATCGGGATCGCGGCGCCTATGGCTCCAGCGCGAGCGTCCCGCTCGGCATGGGCTACGGGCCGGCCGACCTTGATCCCTCGCTCCTATTTTCCGGCGCGAACCGGCTGCCGAGCTTACCTGTGGCAGGGGGCACGTCGGCGTTCACGGGGGCAGGCACGTCGTCTCCGCCCGGCATCTGGCCCACGCTGCTCGGCTTCGGAACACCGACGCTCTCGCCCGTGGCTCCGAGCGACGCCCAGCGGCGGAAGCCGCCTGTCGTCGGCGGGCTGGTGGGGCGGTCGGGCTCGAACGCGGTGCCGGGCATCGTGGGCGATGACACGCAGGGCGGCCAGACGACCACCGCGGCGCTCTATGCGACGACGGTCGCCGGCACGGCGGCGTGGACCTCGTTCGCCGACCTCAAGGCCCGCGCGAAGGTGTGGATGACCGCGCCCACGTCGGGCACCGTGACCCCGCAGTTGACGTTCTTTTATCCGACCTGGAGCGGAACCAGCAACGATGCCAGCGACGATCCCTACGAGATCCGTCTCGATGCCGAGGCGCCCCGGTTCGGCATGCCCCGTCGCCCCGCCCCAGCCGCCAACCAGAATGACGACAGTCCGTTCACGCTGGCTGAACTCGAGCGGATCCTGCGTCCGGCTGACGCCGATGCGGCCCAGTTGCCACAGCGTCTCGCTGCGGGCCTCGAGGACGCGGCCCAGCGGGCCCGCACGATGATCACGACGGAAAGCTGGGATACGCCCGCGCTGACCGGGGGGGCGGCGCGCCTGATTGAGAATTGCACGACGAACACGTCTTTCATGCCGGCATTGTCCTACTCCGGCTCGTCGTCATGGTTGAGCAGCACGAGTTCTCGCAACGTGCTTCCGGCGGAGGTTGCCGCTGGCCTCCGTTTCAACATCAATCGGCCGGTTGCCAGTGGAACGACCCCGCAGGCTTTGGCCGAGCAGCATGAATACTGCAAGGACCTCTACACGCTCGTGAGGGCTCTTTCCGGGACGGCGAGCGGAGTCACCGCCGCGCAGGCCGCCCAGTGGGCGGTGAACGTGCTCGACTTCCGGGACGAAGACTCGCGGATGACGGGCTTCGAGTACGACACCAACCTAGTGAACGGCTGGAACGTGGACGGCCTGCTCACGACGACGTCGACGACCACGGAGCCGGATCGAGCCGTGGCGTGGGGCGCCGAGCGGCCCGAGTTCGTGATCACCGAGACTATTTCGGTTTACAGCTCGGGCAAACCGACTCAAAATCAATGGTTCGTCGTGCTCCATCGCCCAGCCCGAAATGCGGCAGTCATCGGCGTCGGTGGTGTCGCAAAACGTGACGTGGAGCTCCCCGATCCCGTTCTCGGGACCGGATCGATCAGTCTTAGCAGCACAACAACTGGGCCGACACCGATCTGGCAATTGCGATCTGACACTGGACAAGTAGTGTGGTTCAATGCCGGCACATTTTCCAATGTGACGCAGTACGTTGCCGGGGGGACGACCACAACGTCTGTAGTGTCACCCTTCTCAAACACGTCGACGGCTGCACCCGCTACGAGTGAAAATGGCTACCTCTGCGTGAGAGGTGGGACTGGTAGTTTGTGCACCGTCAGCGGCAGTGTCGCTAGCCATGTGCTCCCGTCCGTTGTGGGCGCGCAACAGTTCTTCGGAAGTGGCACCACCACAACCACAGGCACTGTCATACTGGAGCGACTCGCCGATCCCGGCCGGGCGAACGCACCGGACAATCCTTATGTCCGGGTGGATGCGGCCCTGGTTCTGAAAATAGGAGCCACGACCACGCCCGTGGTTAAGAAAAACGTGCGCGCTCCGCCAGCCGCCGGGGGCTCCCCGGCCGATCAAATGCCGGGATTCTGGCGACAGGGTTGGCAGGAAGTCACCAGTTCCACGCTCAGCACCTACGTCTCGGGCTCGAACCGCGTCTCGTGGTTCCACTGGCCCAACCGGCCGTTCGTGAGCCAGGCGGAACTCGCCCTCGTGGCGAGTGGCACGGCGGTGAACAAGTTGAGCACGGACCAGGTCCTCGCTGACTACGGCTTTCCGACGATGTCGTTGGCCACGAGCACAACCGCCATCCCGGTTCCGTTCGGTCTCACGAGTTCCGCGACATCCGGCTCGATGACACTCGGGCACCTGATCCTCGAGGCCACGCACGTGCCCACGCGATTCGCCGGCAACGCGTTCACGGTCACGGGCACATCGATCGAGCCGCTGGGGTTTTCCGAGGCGGGCCATAATATGCTGCCGAAGTGGCGGGAGCCCGGACGCGTGAACGTCAACACGATCGTCACCGGCACGGGGCCGACCGACACGATCGTCTGGAACGTATTGAGCGGCGGCACGGCTACCGCCAATTCCTTCATGACGTCCACGTCGAGCAACCCCGCCCGATCGATCGGGCAGCTGCTCGCGTTGAGCAATTCCGGCACGCAGCAGCTGGCGATGCCCGCGCTGCCGGCCAGCGATCCGCGGGGCCTGAATCCCTTCCTGGCGGCCAGCCTGCCGATTCGGCTGGCCAACACGGCCACGGTGCGGTCCAACGTGTTCGCCGTCTGGGTGACGGTGCGGATCACGGACGATTCGCCGAATGCAGGTTCGCCGGTGACAAAGCGGCTGTTTGCGATCATCGACCGCTCCATCCCGGTGGGCTACGTGCCCGGGCAGGACTGGAACGTCCGCGACTGCATCCGCCTGAAACGATATCTCGACTGACGCCCCGCTCATGGCCACTCACCACCACTCCATATCGGCACGCAGCAGCGACTCGCCGTCGTCGCCCCGGGGCTTCAGTCTCGTGGAGCTCCTGGTGGCATCGGCGATCGCGATGATTGTCATGGCCGCCGTCGCCACGCTCTTCGGCACGTTCGGCAACGCGGCATCCACGTCGCAGTCGATCGTCGACATGACGAACCGCCTGCGGACGACGACCAGCCGCCTGCGGAAGGATCTGGCTGGTGTCACCGCTCCACTGCGGCCCCCCGTGGGCCCCGACGGCAATCCTGGCTACCTCGAGCTGATCGAGGGCCCCCTCCTGGATTTGACGGCCTCCGCGACCGCGTCGCTCCTCGCCGACGTGGACGATGTCCTCCTGTTTACGACCCAGTCGGCGGGGCCGCCATTTCAGGGGCGGTACCTGGTGAGTGGGATCGATCGCCGGATTGAATCCTCGACCGCCGAGGTGGCCTGGTTCTGTCGGCCATCGCCTGCTGCTGCCCAAACGGTGGCCGGCCTCACCCTCCACACGCTCTATCGGCGGCAACTGCTCGTGGAGGGCTACGTGGGGGTGGCCCCCTTTCATAATCCTGCGAGCGCCGACACCAATCAGATAGCGGGCACGATGCCCGAGCTCCTGACCAGCTACGACATGTCGCTGCGGCCGGTGGGAGGCGGCGTGTTCGTACCCAATACACTGGGGGACCTCACGCAGCGACAGCATCGGTTCCTGCACGGGGCCTGGAACGTCGCCTTCTCGGGAACCGTTCCCGGCGCCGCGTTCGATGCCGCGAGCGGGCGCGAGGGGGAAGACGTGGTCCTGACCAACGTACTGGCCTTCGATGTGCGGGTGTTCGATCCCGCCATCCCGATCCGGACGGGCACAGATGCCGCACAAGCCATTCTCTATCCAGGCGATCCCGGCTACGCGACAGGCACCAATTCATCGACAAAGGGAGCCTTCGTCGATCTCGGGCGGCAGGGGGGCGGAACGCCGCTCTCGACCGCCGTGGTTGTCAAGCCTCAACAAAGCGATCTGGCATACACCTACGACACATGGAGCGCCGCGTACGAGACCAACGGCATCGACGAGGATGCCGATGGAATTGTGGACGATGCGACGAACGGCGCCGACAATAACGGCGACGGCCTGCCGGACGACCCGGGCGAGACGGAGACCGCCCCACCCTACGCCACACCGCTGACGGCCATCGAGGTGCGGATTCGCTGCTATGATCCGGTGAGTCGGCAGGTGCGGCAGACGACCGTGCGGCAGGCGTTTCCGAATTGAGAAGACGTTTCGACAATCAAGTGATTCCACATCTCTTTCTGGGGAGCAATCTCGTGTCTCGTCCTCGTGTCAGGCCTCGCTCGGGTTTCACGCTGATCGAATTGCTGGTGGTCATCGGGATCATCGGCGTGCTGATGGGCCTTCTTCTGCCGGCCGTGCAGGCCGCCCGCGAATCGGGCCGACGGACCACGTGCTCCAACAATCAGTATCAGCTCGCGTTCGCGGCCATTCATTACAACGACACGAACGGCTTTCTGCCGGGCTGGAGGAATCGGCTTTCCAGCACGATGTTTCCGTCGTGGCCCGTGATGACTCTCCCGTTCATCGAGCGGAAGGACATCTATGCGGTGTGGCTGACCGGCACGGTCGCAACACCGTCCGTATCGATGTTCGTGTGCCCGAGTTCACCTCCACCGGCCGGAGTGGCGGCTCCGTTGGCCTACGCGGGAAACTGCGGGACGGGCACCAGCACGTTGAAGTGGGATGGCGTGATGCATGATGTGTCGGGTGCCACGGCCGCGACACGATGGACGGTTTCCCTCGGGGAGATCGCGGAGAGAGACGGATCCACGAATACCGTGCTCTTTTCGGAGAAATGCGGCCGCAATGCCACGAACGTGTCCGACCCGCCGCATGTGTGGTCCGTGCAGCCGAGCGTCACGATGAGCTTCACGTTTGCGTTGGGCGCGACGGCCGTGCCGGGGTTCGGGGTCGCGGGAGCTTCCCCGCCGTCCAAGATCATCAATTCCGGCACCGCGAGCACCCTGCCCGGGTTTTGGAGTCAGCCCTCCTCGAATCATCCTGGCGGTGCGGTGTTCGCCTGCTGTGACGGGCGGACGATCTTCCTCAAGGATTCGTTGTCTCCAGCCGTCTATGCCAATCTGCTGAATCCTGACAACGCCAATGCCACGTCCGCGTGGGTTAGCCGAACCCATCTCCTCTCCGAAGGCGAATTCCAGTAGGGGCGCTTCAGCCCGTCACGGCGGGCCGGCGGCCTCGCCGCCGCTGCGGGTGGTGATCGCAATCATCATGAGCGGCGCAATGTCGTCCGCGAGAAACCGGGCGCTGCCGTCGCCCAAAATGACATTGATGCCGCCGGGGTGGAAGGAATAGGGCTCGTCCCAGTTGCTGCAGTTCATCACGCATTGGCCGCCGCCGGTCACCCCCGACGGCGGCACCCGGCCGCTGGCGTCGGTGTGATAGCAGGAGCTGTTCGGCACGCCGGTCGTCTGGTCAGCCCCATGCAGGGTGAAGGTGGCGGCATTGTCGGCCCAGGCGGCCGCCAGGGTGTCGTTGTGCTTGTTGCATGGCGTCGTGGCGGAGGTGCTGCGAAGGCCCATCGGGCGGCCGTTGAAATACCGCAGCGGCCGATTGCCGCATTCCACGATGGCCAGGGTGTTGCTCAAGCCGTCGAGCACGTGGGCCGCGGTCGTGCGGCTGTTCGTCGGCAGCATGCCCTGCCGCTGTCTGTCGCCGGGGGGCGTCTGTCCTACGGCGGTGTAGAGGACCGTTTCCACCGCCACGAGCGTGCCGTAGTCGTTGCAGGCCGGCTGCCACGACCGGAGATCATTGGTCGGATACCTGCCGGCCGTGATCTTCCGCGGCCCGTCGGGCGTGCTGCTGCAGGCGAAGGTCGAGATGATCGTCTGGGCCGCGGGACGATTGACCGCGGCGTCCCAGTTCTGGTCGTAGTCGTAGCCGAGCGTCGTGAGCAGGGAGCCGTTGTCGAGGTAGGGCAGGAGCAGGGCGAACATGCCATGCTCTCCAGGGGCGTTCGGGGGCCACATGGCGTTCGCCCCGGTGCTGTTCGCCGGCGCATAAAACCCGTTCGCCATTTCGAACCCCAGCATGGCGATGCCGATCTGCCGGGCGTTGTTGAGGCACTGCGTGCGGCGGGCCGACTCGCGCACCGACTGCACGGCCGGGAGCAGCAGGCCCACGAGGAGGCCGACGATCGCCACGACGACGAGCAATTCGACCAACGAGAATCCGCGGCGTGCGGAGCGATGAAGGTGAGCGGCGGCCATGTGCGAGGCCCGTGTCCGGGCGGTGAAATGGCGAATCCGTTCGCGCGAGCTGATCGTCCGTTCGAGGGGAGTGTAGCGACAAAGGAGGGGAGTGCCAGCGATGGGCCTCCCGCTGCCGAAAAATGAGAGCAGCGGCGTGGGCCTTGCCATCCGCGATCTGAAAAAAACAGGTTCGGTTCGCAGGCGACGCTGGTGGTGGACGTGATGGCCTGACGCCCTCCACGAACGCCGCGGGCGGGCTATAAATCGGAAGTTTCTCCCACCTTTATTCCCTCCTTCCCATGCCCACGACCATCGCTCCCCCGGCTGCCCCCCCCGCACTCACGATCGACCTTGGCGACGCCCGCGAGCGGCTCGTGTCGCATCCGCTCTATGGCCTCGTCGATTCGCCCGACCGGCTTCGCCGATTCATGGAAGCCCACGTGTTCGCCGTGTGGGATTTCCAGAGCCTGCTCAAGGCGATGCAGCAGCGGCTCACCTGCACGACGCTCCCCTGGCTGCCCACGCCCGATCCGGAGGCGCGGCGGCTCGTCAACGAGATCGTGCTCGACGAGGAGTCGGACGAGCTGCCGGAAGGGGGCTCGGCCTCCCACTTCGAGCTCTACCTCGACGGCATGCGGCAGGCCGGAGCTGACACGGGACCGATCGACCAGCTGATCGCCATGCTGCGGCAGGCCGCACCGCTCCCGCAGGCCCTCGCCTCCTGTGGCGGACATCCGGCGGCCATCGAGTTCGTGCGGCGGTCGTTCGCCGTGATCGAGTCGGGGAAGACGCACACGATCGTGGCCGCCTTCACCTACGGCCGTGAGGACGTGATCCCCGACATGTTCCGTCACCTCGTCGTGCAGCTGGCCGAGCAGGAGCCAGCCACCTGGGGCCGGTTTCGGTTTTATCTCGAGCGGCACATCGAGCACGACGACGAGAAGCACGCGCCGGTCTGTCGGCGGATCGTGGCCCGGCTGTGCGGCACGGATCCTGTGAAGTGGGCCGAGGCGTCGGCCACCGCACGGGAGTGCATTGAAGCGCGAATCGCCTTCTGGGACGCGCTGGCGGCGGGGTAGCCTGCTCACGGCCCGCCTGCCGGCTTGTAGCCGCGGAACCATATCCGCTTGTAGCCGCAGAGTGGTACTCTGCGCTGCCTTGATGTAGCCGCGGAGTGGTACTCTGCGGAATACGGTTGCCCGCGTCGTTCGGCCGTTGCGATGCCGTTTGGCGGTGCCACCGTGTGCAGACTGCCAGTCTGCACCTACATCGCTGCGCGGAGGCGCTGCCCGCCTGACGGCTTGTAGCCGCGGAACCATATCCGCTTGTAGCCCATATCCGCATGTAGCCGCGGAGTGGTACTCTGCGGAATACGGTTGGCCCCGTCGTTCGGCCGTCGCGATGCCGGTTGGCGTGTCACCGTGTGCAGACTGCCAGTCTGCACCTACATCGCTGCGCGGAGGCGCTGCCCGCCTGACGGCTTGTAGCGGCGGAACCATATCCGCTTGTAGCCGCAGAGTGGTACTCTGCGCTGCCTTGATGTAGCCGCGGAGTGGTACTCTGCGGAATACGGTTGGCCCCGTCGTTCGGCCGTCGCGATGCCGGTTGGCGTGTCACCGTGTGCAGACTGCCAGTCTGCACCTACAGGCGGACGATTCGCCGCAGCTACTTCGCGGCGGCGAGTTCGGCCTTCTTCCGCTCTTCCACGATTTCCTTCTGGATGTTGCCGGGGGTGGCCCGGTACTTCGAGAACTCCATCGTGAACACGCCCTGGCCCTGCGTCATGCTCCGCAGGTCGGTCGAGTAGCCGAACGTCTCCGCCAGCGGCACCTCGGCGATGATCGTCGAGGTGTTGCCCACCGTCTCCGTGGAGATGATGAGGCCGCGCCGCTTGTTGAGCTCGCCCGTGACGGCACCCTGGAAGTCGGCGGGCACCTCCACCTCCATCTTCATGATCGGCTCGAGCAGCACGGGCTTTGTGTTGAGGAAGGCCTCGCGGAAGCCGGCCCGGGCGCAGACCTGGAAGGCCATGTCGCTCGAGTCGACGTCGTGGTAGCTACCGTCCTCGAGCGTGGCCTTCACGCCCACGATCGGGAAGCCGGCGATCGGCCCCTTGTTGAGCACCGCCAGGAAGCCCTTCTCCACCGACGGGATGTATTCCCGCGGCACGCGACCGCCCACGACGGCGTCCTCGAATACGAAGTTCTCGGTGGCATCCTCGGGCAGCGGCTCGAGGTGGCCGATGATGTGGGCATACTGACCCGAGCCACCCGTCTGCTTCTTGTGCTTGTAGTCGTAGGCCGTGCCCTTCGTGGGGGCTTCGCGGTAGCTCACCTTCGGAGCACCCACGGTCACGTCCACCTTGTATTCCCGCTTGATCCGCTCGACGTAGATGTCGAGATGCAGCTCGCCCATGCCGGCGATCAGCGTCTCGCCCGTCTCCTCGTCGGTGGCCACGCGGAACGTGGGATCCTCGCGGGTGAACCGCTGCAGCGCCTTGCTGAGCTTGTCGAGGCCGTCGCGGTTCGTCGGCGTAATCGCCATCTTGATCACCGGCTCCGGCACGAACATGCTCTCGAGCGTGCAGTACTTCGCGTCGCCGGAGTAGGTGTCGCCGGAAGCGGCATCCACGCCCATGACCGCCACGATGTCGCCCGCCTCGGCCGACTCGATCTCCTCACGCTTGTCGGCGTGCATCCGCACGATGCGGCTGAACCGCTGCTTCTGGCTCGTGCGCTGATTGATGTAGGCCTCGCCCTTCTTCAGCGTGCCCTGGTAGATCCGCATGAACGTGAGCTGGCCGAAGGGGTCGTCCACGATCTTGAAGGCCATCGCCACGAGCGGCTTCTTCGGGTCGGCGTCGAGGTCGAACTTCTCGTCGGGATTCGACCAGTTCTTCGCGATCACCTTCCGCTCGAGCGGATTGGGCAGGTAGCGAACGACGGCGTCGAGCAGGAGCTGCACGCCCTTGTTCTTGTAGGCACTGCCGCAGAAGACGGGCGTGATGCTCTGGGCATGCACGGCGGCCTTCGTGACGGCGTGGATCTCGTCCTCGGTGGGCACTTCCTCCGAGAGGAGCTTCTCCATCAGCGAGTCGGAATACATCGCGAGGTCTTCGAGCAGCTTGTGCCGGGCTTCGGCGGCCTTTTCCTTGTAGTCGGCCGGAATCTCCTCGAGGCGGACATGCTCGCCGTTGTCGCCGTCGAAATAGGCGGCCTTCATCGCCACGAGGTCGATCACGCCCAGGAGCTTATCTTCCTTGCCGATCGGGATCTGGTAGGGGATCGCATGGCAGCCGAGCTTGTCCTTGAGCTGGCCGACCACGCGGTCGAAGTTCGCGCCGGTGCGGTCCATCTTGTTGACGAACGCCAGACGCGGCACCTTGTACCGCTTCATCTGGCGGTCCACCGTCATCGACTGGCTCTGCACGCCGCCCACCGAGCAAAGCACGAGGATCGCGCCGTCGAGCACGCGGAGGCTGCGCTCCACCTCGACGGTGAAGTCGACGTGGCCCGGGGTGTCGATGAGGTTGATCGCGCAGTCGCCCCACTGCACGCTCGTGGCGGCCGACGTGATCGTGATGCCGCGCTCGCGCTCGAGGTCCATGTAGTCCATGGTCGCGCCGTCGCCGCCGCCCTTCACTTCCTGGATGCGGTGGATTCGCCCGGCGTAATAAAGGATCCGCTCGGAGAGCGTGGTCTTGCCGGAGTCGATGTGGGCGCTGATGCCCATGTTGCGAAGCTTGGTCAGATCCATGGAGGGAAACACCTGAACTGAAGGGAAGGCTGTGGAAAGGGACTCTGCTGGGAATACGGAACTGGGACGGCCGCCGGAGGCGGGGCCGCGCCACGAGGGCGCGACAGGATTCTGGGCGACCCTCTGGAATATACTCGGCTCCCGATGAACGCGACAGACGAACCTGTACCGGCCGCGGAACCCGATTTCGGGCCCTTGCGGCCGTGGTTTTCGTGCGTGGCGCCCCTGGCTGCATATCTCGTACTCGGAATGCTCGAACCGGGGGCGGAGGGGGGCGGAGTCCTGGGCTCGCTCGGCATCACAGCCGCGGCTTATCCCGCCATCTACGCTTTGCGGATCGCCGTCACGGCCGCGGTGATCGTAGCCGCCTGGTCGAGCCTGCGGTCGTGGCTGGGCCGGCCGAGCTGGTGGCCGCCGCTCCTGGGCATGGCGCTCGTCGTGCCGTGGATCGTGCTGGCGGCGCTGCAGCGCGACGCCGGCTGGAGCGGCACTATCGCCGCGAGGGCGGCATTCGACCCGTTCACCGCCTTCGGTGGCACAACGCCGCTGGCCTGGGCATTTCTGGGGCTGCGGTTCCTCGGCCTTGTGGTGATCGTGCCCTTGGCGGAAGAACTGTTTTTGCGCGGGTTCCTCATGCGGTTCGTCGTCCGCGAGGACTTTTGGACGGTGCCGTTCGGCACGCTCACCGCCGCGGCCGCCGGGGCGTGTGCCCTCTACGCGGCGGCCAGCCATCCGGCCGAGGCTGTGGCCGCGGTGGGCTGGTTCGCCGTGGTGAGCGGGATCGCCGCGGCGACCCGCAAGCCGATCGATTGCGTGCTGGCCCACGCAGGCACGAACCTCGCGCTCGGGATGTATGTCGTCGCGACGGGGAATTGGTGGCTGTGGTGAGGTGAGCGCGATGCCTCCGCTCCGCGGCCGACTCGCCCCGACGCCCACGGGCTACCTCCACCTCGGCCATGCCCGCACGTTCGCCCTCGCCGCCGCGCGGGCCGGGTCGGCGGGGCTCGTGATGCGGATCGAAGACCTCGACGCCCCACGCTGTCGGCCCGAATACACCGCCGCCGCCCTCGACGACCTCCGCTGGCTCGGCCTCGCCTGGACCGAAGGCCCCGACGTCGGCGGGCCGTATGCGCCCTACGCGCAAAGCGAACGCACCGCCTGGTATCTCGACATCTGGCGGCGGCTGGAGGCGGCCGGCGCGATCTATCCGAGCCCGCACTCGCGGCGCGATGTCGAGACTGCGGCCACGGCGCCCCACGCGGCTGACGATGCGGAGCCGATTTTTCCGACGAGCCTGCGGCCGGCGCGGTGGGAGCGGGTGGCCGCGCCCGGCGGCGTGGCCTGGCGGTTTCGCGTGCCCGAAGGCCGCGTGATCGAGTTTCAGGACGGGCTGCAGGGGTTCGTCCGCCGCACGGCGGGCGTCGATTTCGGCGACTTCGTTGTCTGGCGACGCGACGACCTTGCCGCCTACGAGCTGGCCGTCGTGGCCGACGACCACGCGATGGAGATCGGGGAGGTGGTCCGCGGGGCCGACCTGCTCACGAGCACGGCGCGGCAGATCCTTCTATATGAGGCGCTCGGCTGGCAGCCGCCGGCGTTTTGCCACGCGCCGCTCGTGTGCGACGCCGCAGGCCGGCGGCTCGCGAAGCGGACGGCCGGCCTGGCGATCCGCGAGTTGCGCGCCGCGGGCTGGTCGCCGGAGGAGATGCTCGAGCGCTTTGGCCCGTTGCGAAGCCCGTAAGCCCGTTGCTCCACAACGGGCTGCCCGTCACGGAGTGACAGGCCTGCCAAGCGGCGGGGACGGTAGGCTTACGGTCGTGACCCCGCTCGCGCCACAACCCGACGCCGCCCACCTGCAGGCCTTGCGGCGGCAGGGTGTGCAGCTCGCGCAGGCCGGCCGGTTCGCCGAGGCCGTCGCGCCGCTCGAGGCTGCCGCCCGACTTGACCCCACCCACTCCGCCACGCTCAACAACCTCGGGCTTGTGCTCAAGGAACTCGGCCGTCGCACCGAGGCCGAGCAGGTGCTCCGCCAGGCTCTGGCCGCCGCCCCCGGTTCTTCCGACGTGGCCAATAGCCTCGGCCTCGTGCTCATGGAACTCGGCCGGCTCGCCGAGGCGGAGTCGGTGTTTCGCGCGGGGCTCGCCCTCGCGCCGAACCACGTGGACATCCTCAACAACACGTCCGTGCTCCTCAAGCGGCTCGGCCGCCTGTTCGAAGGCGAGCCGCTGCTGCGCCGCGGCCTCGCCTCGGCCCCGGATGATCCCGGCCTGCTCGTGAACCTCGGCGACCTGCTCGTGGCCAGCGGCCGCGCGGAAGAGGCGGTAACGCTGCTGGAACGCGCCGTGCAGCTGGCGCCCCGATCCCCGGAGGCCCGCAACAACCTCGCCCTCGCCCTCAAGGAGCTCGGTCGCGAAGACGAGGCCACGCCTCACCTCGAGGCGGCCCTCGCCATCAATCCGCGCTACCTCCCTGCCATCCACAACCTCGGCAACAACCTCGTGGCGATCGGCCGCGTGAAAGAGGGCGTGGCGCGGTTCCTGGAAGTGCTTGACCGCGATCCCCACAACATGCCCGCGCTCTACGCGCTCTCCACCATCACCGACTACGCGCTCGACGACGCGGCGGTCGCGAAGATCGAGGGCCTGCTCGCCCAGCCCGCGGTTGTCGGTGAAGGCCGGCAGCTGCTTCACATGGCGGCCGCCGCTGCCCGCGACCGCCGCGGCGAGCACGATGCCGCCATCCGCCACGCGATCACATCGGGGGGCCTGCGGCGGGCCCTCGACCGCCGCGCCGGCCGCGGTTTCTTTCGCGACCGGCATGCCCGGCTTATCGAGTCCTTGAGCGCGGCGTTTCCCGGGCCGGGGGCCGCGGCCTCTTCGGGCCTCGCCAGCGACGTCCCCGTGTTCGTCGTAGGGATGCCCCGCAGCGGCACGACGCTCGTTGAGCAGATCCTCGCCAGCCACCCGCGGGTGCACGGCGCCGGCGAGGCCGATGCAATCGCCCAGGCCGCCATGACGCTCGGCGGCGGCCGCATCGCCGGCGACGATCCCGCAGCCTATCCCAACGTTGTGTCGCAGCTCTCTTCGGCGCAGCTCGCCGCCGCGGCCGAGCAGGTGCTCGCCAGCTACTGCGAATCGGCCGCCACGGCCCGGCCCGCCGCCGCGCCGGCCGAGTGGCCCGCGCGGGTCGTTGACAAGACGACGATCAACTTCCTGCACGTCGGCCTCATCCACGCCCTCTTCCCGCAGGCGAAGGTCATCCACACGCTCCGCGACGAGCGCGACACGGCCGTCTCGTGCCTGCTTCACAACTTCACCGGCGCCGCCCTCAACTTCACCAACGATCTCGGCGACCTCGGCCTCGTGCTCCGCGGCAAGGAGCGGCTCATGGCCCACTGGCATGCCACGCTGCCGGGCGTGATCCTCGACGTGCCCTACGAGGCGGTCGTGGCCGACGTGGAGGGGTGGACGCGGCGGATGCTCGACCACATCGGGCTCGAATGGTCGGATCGCTGCCTGGAGTTTCACGCCCTCGACCGCCGGGTGAAGACGGCGAGCAACCTGCAGGTGCGGAAGCCGATCTACTCGTCGTCGGTGGCCCGCTGGAAGCACTACGAGCCGCACCTCGGCCCGCTGCTCGATGCGCTCGCGGACAAGTCGATCGCGGAGCCGCACGTGCCGGCCGGGCTCGATCCGGCGCCGGCTGCCGCGGGGAGCGCCGCGCGGCCGCAGGCGGCGTTCATGCAGCAGGGCATCGCTGCCCACGCGGCGGGCCGGTTCGCCGAGGCGGTGGAGAGTTTTCGGCAGGCGGTGGCCGCGGCTCCCGGCGACCCGCGGGCCCGCATGAACCTCGGCGTGGCCCTCAAGGATGCCGGTGCGATTGCCGAAGCGGAGGCAGCCTATCGCCAGGCCCTGGCGATGGCGCCGCAGTTTCCGGCCGGACTCAACAACCTCGGCATCCTGCTCTCGGACACGGGGCGTGATCCCGAGGCGGTCGCATGTTTCGAGGAGGCGTTGCGGCTCGATCCTGCCTTCGCCGACGCCCGGCACAACCGCGGCGCGGCCCTGGCGAACCTGCATCGCCACGCCGAGGCGCTCGAGGATTTCAAGATCGCGATCGCCGCCCAGCCGAACGACGCGGAATTCCACAATTCACTCGGGGCATCGCTCGCCGTCACGGGTGACACCGACGGTGCCCTCGCCGCCTACGAACGGGCCCTCGCCCTCGACCCCGCACATGCCTGGGCCCACTTCAACCGCTCGCAGGCCTGGCTGCTCCGCGGCGAATTCGGCCGTGGCTTCGCGGAATGGGAGTGGCGAAAGAAGCTCCGCGGGACCGACCGCCGGCAGTGGGACGCGCCCGAGTGGCAGGGGCAGCCGCTGCCCGCGGGCACGCTGCTCGTGCACGCCGAGCAGGGCCTGGGCGACACGCTCCAGTTCATCCGCTTCGCGCGGACGATCCGGCCGCGGGTGCAGCGGCTGGTGGTGGAGTGCCAGCCGGCGCTCGTGCCGCTGCTCTCACGATGCGACTACGTAGACGAACTGGTGGCGAAGGGCGGGCCGCTGCCGCCGCACGACGCCCACGTATCACTCTTGAGCCTGCCGCACGTGCTCGGCCTCGACGGCGACGCGCTCGCAGAGGGCGGCACCTATCTCTCCGCCGATTCGCAGCTCGTGGCGAAGTGGCGCGAGTTTCTCGCGCGGCTGCCGGGGCGGAAGATCGGGATCGCCTGGCAGGGCAACCCGAAGTATCGCCGCGACGTGTTTCGGTCGCTGCCGCTGGCGGCCTTCGCGCCGCTGGCGGCCGTGCCTGGCGTCACGCTCGTGAGCCTGCAGCAGGGGGCGGGGCAGGGCTGGCTGGCCGATCCCGCCACGCGGCCCGCGTTTCCGGTCGTCGATCCGGGGCCGAATGTCGATGCGACAGCCGGGGCGTTCATGGACACGGCCGCGCTCATGCAGGGGCTCGACCTCGTGATCACGAGTGACACGTCGATCCCGCACCTGGCCGGGGCGTTGGGCGTGCCGGTCTGGCTGGCCGTCGCCGCCAACCCGGATTTCCGCTGGATGGATTCGGGGGACCGCTCCCCGTGGTATCCCTCGATGCGGCTCTTTCGCCAGCCGCGGCCCGGCGATTGGGAAAGCGTCTTCGCCGCCATCGCCGCCTCCCTGTAGGCCCGTTGCTCCGCAACGGGCAAAGCCCGTCACGGAGTGACGGGCCTCCGACGTTTGCGTGGCCGGCATCCCCGGGGTAGCGTTTCGCTGTTCTGTCGGCGGAATTGCCCCTCTCACTCCACGCAAGGACTGCGACTCGTGTCGCCACGCCACATGCTCACGTCTGTCTTCGCTCGTCGCCACGCCGGCCGCTCCCACCGCTCAGCGAATGCCCCGTCTCGGAAGGCCCGTCTTGCGATCGACCGGCTCGAGTCACGGATCGCGCTCGCCGTCGACACGCTCTCGATCGGCGGCGACACCACCAGCAGCTTCATCGACTCTACCGGCGACCTCGTGGTCGTGTCGATCACGGGCACGGCCGGCACGGCCGTGTTTCGCGATGAGGGCGGCGGCATCGTGGACAACGGCGACAATATTGCTTCGATCGCCATCACCGGGGCGAGTTCTGACTTCCAGCTCACCGTCGGGGCGTTACTCTACGCGCCGAACGGTGAGATCGGCCCGAAGAACGGCGTTGATACCGTCTACCTCGGCCGGGTCACGGCCGACAGCGTCATCCGCGGCATCAACACGGTCGGTTCCGACGGGTTCGCGCCGGTAGGCGGCCCGATGGCCGCGGGGAGCGACATGATCCGGTTCTCGCTCGAGTCGTTCGTCGGGATGGACTTCTCGAAGGGGGGCGGCCTCTTCGTCGACCGCGTGACGGGCGGTGAGGACAATCTCGGTATCCTGCTCACGACGGGCTTCAGCCCCTACTCGACGATCGCGATTCGTGAAGAGCTCGACGCGGTCGTGGTCTTGGGCGCCGAGAACAACGGCACGGCCGACGGCCGGCTCCTGATCCAGAGCGCCACCGCCGAAAGCCGCATCTTCGTCAACAACGCGGGCAGCACCGGGGCCAACTCGAAGCTCGAGATCCTCGGCGGCGAGGGGCCGTTCGATGCGGGCGTCACCTTCCGTGGCCCGTTCGCCGGCACCGTCAACCTGCAGAGCCCGGCAGGCGGCACGTGGCTCTTCGAGGGGGACGTCGCCCCGTCGGCGGTCCTGAAGGCGGCCAAGTGGGACGGCCGCACCGCGAACGCGCCGGTGGACACCGACGGTGTGGTCGCCCGCCGCGGCTTCGCCGGCACGCTCAACGCGATCGATGGCGTCGTCTCGCTCACGGTCGGCGGCGCGGTGAAGGGCACGGCCCGGATCAACGCGGGCGGCGCGGTGAAGCTCGACGCCCAGAGCCTCGAGGCCGGCGCGGAGATCAACTCCGAAGGAAATGCGACGCTCACCATCGGCCGGAACTTCGCCGGCCGTGTCTCGGCGGACAGCGTCAGTGCGACGGTCGGCGGCAACGTGGCCGGCGGCACGATGTCGGCGGCGAGCACGATATATCTGGACGTCGCCGGCTCGATCACCAACTCGACGCTCACGGCACTCTACGGCCTGGAAGGCCTGGCCCCCGGTCGAGCAGTCGGCGGAAACATCTCCAACTCCGTACTGCGAGCGGGCACCGACGAGATTGACCTCGATATCGGGGGCAACGTCGTGAACTCCCGCCTGATCGCCGATGGCGACGTTCGCTGCCGCATCGACGGCAGCGTGTCGCGGTCGGAGTTCACGGCGGCCAAACGCTACGTGGAGCTCGCTATCGCCGGCACCATGACCTCCTCGCTCGTGGATGCGGGCTGGAACGCATCGCTGGACGTGGACGGCACCGTCTCGAGGTCGAAAATCTTCTACGGTAAATACGGCGGCTTTTTCACGGAACCCGACCTCGTCCTCGACGTGGGGGGCGATCTGCTCACGAGCGAGGTCGTCGGTCGTGTCGCCAGGAATGATGCGAACACGATCGTGAACGTCGCCCGCGATGCCCGCGGCGTGCAGTTCGCGAGCCGAAAGTCCGACCGCGGGGAGCGGCGATACACGGTCGGCCGCAACTTCCAGGGCTCGATCCAGGGGGGCTATGCGAACGTGTCCCTCGACGTGGGCGGCGCGGTGCAGAAGGGCAGTTCGCTCGTCACCGGCGGCAACGCCGCGGTGAACGTGGCCCGCAACTTCGACGGCGTCGTCGACGTGAACGCGCTCCAGTTCCGCGTCGCGGGCAACGTGGCCAGGGATTCGCGGATCGTGGCCGGCGGGGTGCGCGAGTGGCAGACGGATTTCAACTCCCTCACACCCCAGCCGAATTTCTTCATCGGCGGCCGGCTCGACGGTATCGTGAACGTGGGCGTGTTCGACGCCTCCCCGGGCGACATCACCGTGACGATCCTCGGCGGCGGCGCCGGGACGTCGGCCCGGTTCTACGTCGGCCGGTTCGAGACCAACACGATCGTGTTCGCCGGCAATTTCCAGGGCAACGTGCGGGTGATGGGGGATCTCGGGGCCGATCTCCAGTTCACGGGCAACCTCGACCGGATCACGATCGGGGGACAAGTGCTTTCCGACATCACGGTCGGCGGCACGCTCTCGTATCTCAACTCCAACAGTTGGTTCGAGGCGATCGGCTCGGGCAAGCAGATCGGCAACTTCCGGAACGGCTCCTTCAGGACCACGGGCACGCTGACGACCGGGAAGTACGTGACCGTCGTCCCGGTCGGGCCGCTGGTTGGCTGACCGGTGTCGACATGACCGCACAGAAGCCCCTCAACGTGCTCGTGACGAGCGAGGCGTGGCAGTCGGCGCTTGCGTGCATCCAGTCGTTCGGCAGGCGGGGGCACCGGGTCTACCTGCTGTCTCTCGATTCGCCGTCGCTCCATGCCAAGAGCCAATTCGTCGCCGGCGTGGCCCGCTATCCGCACCGCGACACGCTCGACGGCCTCGCAGAGGCTGTCTTCCGGCTCGTCGAGGCCAACGGGATCGACCTCGTCGTCCCGATCTCCGACGACGACGCCCTCATCGCCGCCCGGATCAACGAGCTCTTTCCCCCCGCGTCGCGAACATCCGGCCCGCGGTTCGTCACAGGGAGCGGCGAGGCGACCAGGCTCGTCCGCAGCCGCAACCGCACGATCGAGCTGTGCCGCCAGCTCGGCATCCGGACCCCGGCCACGGAGTTCACCGACCTGGCCGGCCTCGCGGCCGCCTGCGAGAAGATCGGGTTTCCCTGCTTCCTCAAGGTGTCGGGCACCATGGCATCGCAGGGGGTGATCCCGCTGCACAGCGCCGCCGAGATCGGCCGAGTGGCTGCGACGCTCCCGGCCGACAGCGAGCTGCAGGTGCAGGAGCCCGTCTTCGGCGACTTTGTCGATGCTACGGGCTATTGCGAGAGCGGCCGGGTGGTGGCCGCATTCGGTTTTCGTGCGGCGTACGACATGTCGGCCGGAGGCACCCCAGCCCATGCGACCCGCTGCGACGATCCGGAGGTGCTCCGCGTGCTCGGCTCGCTCGCGGAGGCGCTCGAGTGGACGGGCGGGATCGACGTCGATCTGCTCGCCACGCCCGACGGCGGCCACGCCGTGCTCGAGATCAACCCCAGGCTCTCCGGCACCGTGATCTTCGGCCAGAAGCGGGGGCTCGATCTCGCAGCGGGCTACCTGCCGGGCGAGGAGTCGCCCGCGAGCCCCGACCTGCCGGGCCTCGACCCGCAAGCGACCGGGTTCGTGAGCCTCGCGGAGGAAGCCCATTTCATCGCCCGTGGCGGCGCGGCCGCGAGGGAGCGGGCAGAGCAGTTTCGCCGGCAGCACCGCTGCGTGGACAACGCCTTCGCCGACGACCCCGGCTATTCGCAAGCGCTCGCCAGCCAGATCGAGCGAGTCGTGGGGTATGTCGAGCGGAATCCCGTGAAGGCGGGGCTGTGTGTCGCGCCCGAGCAGTGGAGGTTTTCGTCGGCACATACGCGTCCACCACGGCTTGATGACTAGCGGCAGTGCGTGGCCGGATTCCGGCAGAGTGCCACTCTGCGGCTACAGGCTTTGCTGCCTCCCTGTAGGTGCAGACTGGCAGTCTGCACACATCCCCTCAAAAGCGGCGTTTTTTCGTCTCTTGCGGTGGCCCTATATCCCGCCCGACCGGCAAAGTTGCACTCCCTTTTCCAGGCGGTAGGCTTTTCCAACTCGGGGAGCCGATCCCCAGATGCGGGGATGCGCTGCCGGCACCGCACGCGTTCGTCCACTCAACCGTTCAACCACTGCCAATTCCTTACGAGGACTCCCACATGGTCTCGCTGTTCGATCGCGCCGGCTCGCTCGCCCGTGGTCTGCGTCGGAAGCCCGGCTCGAAGAAGGCCCGCCGCGACCAGGATCGTCGCCTCCGGCTCGTGATCGACCAGCTCGAAAGCCGCGTGGCCCTCGCGATCACGGGCGATCTCTCGATCGGCGGCAATACCGTCGGCACCTACTTCGACGCCCCGACCGGTGTCGCGAACCTCGGCGACTTCGTGACGGTGAGCATCGAGGGGACGAAGGGCACGGTGATCTTCAACGAGGGCAAGGGCGTCGCCGATGGCACCGACATCCAGACGATCGAGATCGTCGACGCGAGCCCCGACTTCCAGCTCACGTTCACCGCGTCGGTCACGCTCGCCAACCCCGTCCCCTACTCGTCCGACGGCGTCATCCAGATGGGCATCATCACGACCAACAACGTGATCCGCGGCATCAACACCGTCCGCGGCCCGCTGACGCTCACGGCCGCCCCGCAGGAGATCGAGACCTCCGCGATCCACCTCTACACGTTCAACGACGGCACCGTCAGCGGCAGCACGGTCAGCGACCTGGTCGGCGGTGCGGACGGCACGCTCTTCAACGGCGCTACCGTTTCCGGCGGCCAGCTCGTCCTCGCCGACAACTCCGGTGCCACCGGGGCCAACGTCCAGTACATGCAGATGCCCGATGGTGTTCTGCCCGACGGCTCGACCGCGGCCACGTTCGAACTCTGGTTCACGGCCTCCCCGAGCAGCGGTGTCTGGGGTCGCGGCTTCGACATCGGCTCGGGCGAAGAGAACTTTGTGATGTTTACGCCGCGGAAAAACGGCGGCGGCAGCCGCGCCGCCATCAAGCAGAATGGTGTCCTTGGTGAGCAGATGGCCGACGTCCCGACGGCCTACAACGACGGCAATCAGCATCTCGCCACGGTCACGGTCGATGATGCGACCGACTTGTTGTTGTATTACATCGACGGCGTCCAAGTCGGCCAGGTGAGCCTCGCAGGCACCAACCTGACTGGCATCGAAGCAGTCAACAACTTCCTCGGCCGGTCGCAGTTTGCCGTAGACCCCGGTTTCATCGGCTCGATGAACCAGTTCGCGATCTACGATCGCGCGTTGTCGCCGTCCGAGGTGCTGGGCAACTACAGCGCCGGCCCGATCTCGGGCGCGCTCGCGCCGGTCGGCTTCACGCAGACCACGCCCGGCAGCACCACGATGGAGCTCGAGGGCGACCAGACGCTCGTCTTCCCCGTCGGCACGCTCGTCGCTGCGACGCCGCTGCTTTCGAACACCACCGTCGGCAGCCCGACGTTCTCGACCGTGCAGACGATTGCGTTTGACGTGAACACCAACCGCACCACGATCACGCTGGCCGGCCCGACCGCCGCCGGCACGACCGCCGGGGCCCTCACGCTCGCCGAGTCGGTCCGGCCGGAGTTCCGGTTGCAATTGTTCGTCGGCGTGAATTTCTCGAACCTCGGCCTCAAGGAAGGGGGCGGCCTCTTCGTGGACGTGGTCGAGGGGGCCGGCACGCCGGTCGATGGCTCGCCGCTCTCAAACATCGGCATCGTGCTCACCGACGGCCTGCTCGCTTACTCGACGATCGGGATCCGCAAGGAACTCGCGGCGACCGTTCTCCTCGGCACCAACGCCTCCGCCTCCGTCGACGGCCGCATGTTCGTCGAGTTCGCCACGCCCGAGACCCTGATCTACGTGGGCCCGCAGAACACGCCGACCGCGAAGAACTCCAAGTTCCAGCTCACCGGCGGCCCGGCGCCCTTCGGTGCGGGCGTCCTGGTGGCGCAGCCATTCGACGGCGTCGTGAACCTCGGCGGCGCGGCGACCGGCAGTTGGATCTTCGACCGGGGCGTCGGCCCCAACGCGGTCCTGAACGCTGATTCGTGGGTGGGTCAGACCGTGGATTTCCCGTTCATCGGTCCGGTGGGCATAGCGGTGAATGGCAACTTCGCCGGCTCGCTCAACGCGACCAGCGGCAACGCACCGAACAACGGCGACATCTTCCTGTCCGTGAGCGGGAATCTCGCGGCGACGGCCCGCGTCAACGGCGGCGACTTCGTCTCGCTCAGCGTCCTCGGCAGCGTCCTGAAGGGTGCCACGGTCGCGGGCGGCGGCAACTCGTTCATTGCGATCAGCAAGAACTTCGCCGGATCGTTGACGGCTGGCGGTGACCTCTACGGATCGATCGGCGGCAACGTGAGCGGTGGCTCGATCGTGGCGTCGAACGACCTCTCCCTCTCGATTGGCGGCAGCGTCGTCAACTCCTCGATCCTGGCCTACAGCAACCACACGCTCGACGTCGGGGGCAGCATCCGGAATTCGCGGTTCTACACGCAGTCAGAAGACATGTCGATCAACGTGGAGGGCAGCGTCACCAAGAGCAGCTTCGCCATCGGCTACGACTACGATCTGTCGGTCATCGTGGGCGGCAACATGTCGGGCAGCACCGCAGTCGCCGGAAGCGGCGACGTGTCGGTCGACGTGACGGGCAACGTGACGAATTCGCAGTTCAACTCCACCTCGGGCGACGTCACCGTCGACGTGGGTGGCGACTTCCTCAAGAACAGGATCGTGACCGGGGATGATGTCGAGCTGACCGTCGGCCGCGACGCCCTGAACAACACGGTGATCGCCGACGACGACGTCGATCTCGACATCGGCCGCAACTGGCGGGGCGTGGCCCAGTCGGCCTCGAGCGACCTCCTGCTCGATGTCGGCGGCTCCGTGCTCAAGGGCAGCTCGTTCTCGTCGGGCGAAGACACGCTGGTCAACGTCGCGGGCAACTTCGACGGTGCGACGACGAGCCGGGACCTGCGGTTCTTCGTCGATGGCAACGTCTCGCAGGCCTCGCGGATCGTGGCCCAGCGGGTGACCGACTGGCAGGAAACCGGGACGCCGAACTTCGGGATCGGCGGCCGGTTCGACGGCCTCGTGAACGTCGTCGACTTCGACGCGGCTCCGGCTTACGCCGACGTGACGCTCATCGGCGGCGGGGCGGGCAAGAGCGCCCGGTTCTACGTCGACCGGTTCAACACCGACAACCTGATCTTCAACGGCAGCTTCAACGGCAACCTGCGAATCCTCCAGGATCTCGTGGCGAACCTGAACTTTGGCGGCAACGTCGACCGGATCACGATCGGCGGCACGGTCGGGTCGTACGAGGTCACGCTCGACAACGGCAACTCGGTGTCCACCGTGATCCCGGTATCGATCAACGTGGCCGGCCGGCTGCTCTACCTCAACAGCAACAGCCTGTTCCAGGCGGCCGTCGCCGGCGTGAGCGGCACGTTCTACAACAACGCGACGTCGCTGACCTCGTACCCGTCGCTGCCGGCGACCGGCATCCTCACGACCGGCCGCTACGTCACGGTCGTGCCGAATCGCCAGACGGTGCCGGCGCCGACGCCCCCGGGGCCGCAGACCTACACCGCTCCGACCGCGCCGCAGAATTTCTCGGCGTCGCCGACGACCGGTCCGGACGGCATCAATGTGTCGTTCGACGCCCCGTCGAGCAACGGCGGCCTGCCGATCGTCTACTACGAGTACACGACCAACCAAGGCACCAACTGGCGGCGGTTCAACACGCCGTCCCAGGGCCCGGGCACGAACATCGCCCTGACGGTCGATTCGCTCGGAAATGCGTTCGTGGCTGGGCCCCCGGGCTACTTCGTCAATGTGCGGGCGGTGAATGCGATCGGCGCTACGCCGGCCAGCCCTCAGGTCTCTATCCAGATTCCGAACCCGTAATCCGGGGTCGATCATAAAAGCCCCCAGGCGCAAGCCGGGGGATCCCGACGCGGACGCGTCGGACGTGGCGGCACTCCGATCCCATCTTTCCTGATCCGCAAAGTTGCTTTCTCTTACGCAGGCTGTAAGATTTGGCCTGCCGGGGAGCCGATCCCGAACCCGGGTGGTTTGCCTAGGCACTGCACCCAGTCACCCGCACACCATTTCACTCACCGTTACCCCCTCACGAGGACTTCCGTATGGTCTCGCTGTTTGATCGCGCCGGTTCGCTCGCCCGTGGTCTGCGTCGGAAGCCGAGTTCGAAGCGGGCCCGCCGCGACCAGGATCGTCGCCTGCGGCTCGTGATCGACCAGCTCGAGAGCCGGCTGGCCCTCGCGATCACCTCGCCCCTCGAGATCGGCGGCACGACGGTCGGCAGCTTCACCGACACCCCGACCGGCCTGGGGAACCTCGGCGACTTTGTGACCGTGAGCATCGAGGGCACCCGCGGCACGGTGATCTTCAACGGTGGCACGGGCGTCGCCGACGGCAGCGACATCCAGACGATCGAGATCGTCAACGCGAGCCCCGACTTCCAGATGACGATCAGCGCCTCGATCCAAACCGCCAACCCGGTCCCCTACGGCTCCGACGGCATCGTGCAGCTCGGCGCGATCACGACCGCCAACGTGATCCGCGGGATCAACACGGTCCGCGGTCCGCTGACCAACGTCGCCGTGACCACGTCGCCCCCGATCGGATTCAACCAGACCACGGCGGGCTCCACCCTCACGGTCGAGGGCGACCAGACATCCACCTGGACGGTCAGCTCGTTCATCGCCGCGACGCCGCTCGCTCCGAGCAGCCCCGTCGGCTCCACGGCGTTCGGGACGGTCACCGCCGTCTCCTTCGATAGCAACACGAACCTCACGACGATCACCTTCGACGGCTCGACGCCCACCGGCACGACGGCGGGAGCCCTGACGCTCGCCTCGACGATCCAGCCGTCCTTCGTGCTCACCTCGTTCGTCGGGGTGAACTTCTCGAACCTCAACCTCAAGGACGGCGGCGGCCTGTTCGTCGATAAAGTAGTCGGGGCCGACACCGTCATCGACGGCACGACGATCCCCAATCTCGGCATCCTGCTCTCGCAGGGCCTGCTCGCCTACTCGACGATCGGCATCCGCGACCAGCTCGACGCGGTCGTGCTCCTCGGCACGTCGCGCGGGGCCTCGGTGGACGGCCGGATGTTCGTCGAGACCGCGACCACGGACAGTCTGATCTACGTCGGCCCGCAGACGACGCCGACCTCGAAGAACTCGAAGTTCCAGCTCACGGGCGGCCAGGCGGCCTTCGGTGCGGGCGTGCTTGTCGCCCAGCCGTTCGACGGCGTCGTGAACCTCGGTGGCGCGGCGACCGGCAGCTGGGTCTTCGCCCGTGGTGTCGGCCCGAATGCGGTGTTGAACGCCGATTCGTGGGTGGGGCAGACCGTGTTTCCCGATCCGGTCTTCGGCCAGCCGGGCATCTTCGTGAACGGCAACTTCGCGGGCTCGGTCAACGCGACCAGCGGCGAAGATCCTAGTAACGGCGACATCACCCTGGCCGTGACCGGGAACCTCGCGGCGACGGCCCGCGTCAACGCCGGCGACTTCGTCTCGCTCAGCGTCCTCGGCAGCGTCCTCAAGGGTGCCACGGTCGCGGGCGGCGGCAACTCGTTCATTGCGATCGGCAAGAACTTCGCCGGAGCCATGACGGCCGGCGGCAACCTCTCCGGATCGATCGGCGGCAACGTGAGCGGTGGCTCGATCGTCGCATCGAACGACCTCTCCCTCGCCATCGGCGGCAGCATCGTGAACTCCGCGCTCTCGGCGGACGAAGACATGTCGCTCGACGTCGCGGGCAGCATTCGCAATTCGCGGCTGTTTTCCCGGAGCGACACGTCGATCGACGTGACGGGCAACGTCGTGAATAGCAGCGTTACCGTCGGCTACGACGGCGACCTGAGCCTGGGCGTCGGCGGCAACATGTCCGGCAGCAACGCCCAGACGGGCAGCGGCAACCTGACGGTCAACGTGACGGGCAACCTGACGTCGTCAACGTTCACGTCGACGTCGGACGACGTCACGCTCGACGTGGGCGGCGACTTCCTCAAGAACAAAATCGTCACGGGTGACAATGTCGAGCTGACCGTCGGCCGCGACGCCCTGGACAACACGGTGATCGCTGACGACGACGTCACGCTCGACATCGGCCGCAACTGGCGGGGCGTGGCCCAGTCGTCCTCGAGCGACCTCCAGCTCAATGTCGGCGGCTCCGTGCTCAAGGGCAGCTCGTTCTCGTCGGGCGAAGACACGCTGGTCAACGTCCGCGGCAACTTCGACGGCTCAACGACGAGCCGCGACCTGCGGTTCTTCGTCGACGGCAACGTGTCGAAGGCCTCGCGGATCATCGCCCAGCGGGTGACCGACTGGACCGGTTTAGGGCCGAACTTCGGGATCGGCGGCCGGTTCGACGGCCTCCTGAACGTCGTCAATTTTGATGCGCACGACGGCTTCCAGACTGTCACGCTCATCGGGGGCGGGGCGGGCAAGAGTGCCCGGTTCTACGTCGACCAGTTCGAGACCGACAACCTCGTGTTCAACGGCAACTTCGACGGCAACCTGCGGGTCCTCCAGGATCTCAGGGCGAACCTCAACTTCGGCGGCAACGTGTCGCGGATCACGATCGGCGGCCGGGTCGGCTCCTTCGCCCCGGGCAACACGATCGAGAAAATCCCGGTGTCGATCAACGTTGCCGGCCGGCTGCTGTACCTCAACAGCAACAGCTACTTCCAGGCGGCTCAGCCGGGCAAGAACGGCACGTTCTGGAACGACGCGACGTCGACCGACCCGAATTCGCTTGCTGCGACCGGTCTCCTCTCGACCGGCAGTTACGTGACGGTCGTGCCGACCCGCCCGGCGACGCAGACGCCCGCTCCGATTCCGCCGCAGACCTACAATCCGCCGTCGGCTCCTCCGGGCTTCTCGGCCAAGTCCCAGGACGTCCGCCCCGCGGGCATTCTCGTGACGTTCCAGGCTGCGACAAGCGACGGCGGTCTGCCGGTGGTGTTCTACGAGTACTCGACGAATGCCACGGACGGAACGCCGACCTGGAGGCGGTTCGACAACCCCGCTCAGGGCCCCGGCACCGACATCGTGCTGACCAAGGACTCGGCGGGCAATGCGCTGGTCCTGGGCACCACCTACCAGGTGGCCGTCCGGGCGGTGAATGCGATCGGCGCGACCGGGACGACTCCTTCGGCAGTGCAGGTCGTGGCCCCGCCGCTGGCTCCGGCAACGTTCTCGGCTTCGGCCACCACGTTGCCCGATGGCATCAAGGTGAGCTTCACCGCCCCGACGAACGACGGCGGATTGACGGTGACGTACCAGTACACGACGAATGCCCTGGCGAGCACTCCGACCTGGAGGGACTTCGACAATCCCTCGCAAGGGCCGGGCACTGACATCCAGCTGACGGTCGATTCGTCGGGCGGGCCTTGGCTGAATAACACCTACGACGTGTCCGTCCGGGCCGTGAATACCCTCGGCAACGCGGCGTTCACGCCCTCGTCGCCCGTGACGGTGATCCTCACCCCGTGACAGTGACCATCGTCTGAGAGCAGAGCCCGCTCTCCCCGCGGCACACATCCCACGGCCCGCACCTGGCCCCGAGCCTTGTGCGGGCCGTTGTGTTGTGCGGCCAACTTTTGCCGTTACCCCAATCTTCGCAGCCCGCTAACCTCCGGGCCCGCCTCGGTCGCCAGGACGTGGAGCCGGCCTGTGATCCCGCGAACCCTCGCCGTGTCGTCGCGATCGCTGTGCGCGGCGACCATCGCCGGGCTCGCGCTGATGGCCGCCGCAGCAGCAGACGACCTCCCGCAGCGCGACGACGAACGCGTGGCCCTCCTGCCCCCCATCGAGTTCAACCTCGAGGAAGACACGTTCGCGAACGAGCCGATCTCCGACGCCGATCCTGATGCCACCGCGCCGCGGCGCCGCGGCGGCCCGCCGTTCGGCTCGTCGGCCCCGATCTCGCTCGGAGCCTTCTGGGCTCCCGCCGTTTCCGTGGACGGCCAGGCCGCCGACCTCGCCATCAACGCCGAGTTCGCCCGGGTGGCCGCGCCGATCGGCGTGCCGGCGGAGGGGAAGCCGCTCTGGCTCGCGATCGCCAAGTTCGGCCGGCTCGAACTCGCCACCGACGCGGTGCTCCCCGATTCGGGGCAGGCTGTGCCGAATCAACTCTGGCTCGTCGAGACCGGCTTCATGCACGTGCGACCGCTGGCCAATGGCGGCTCGATCGGCGGCACGTTTCTCTTCGGCTCCGCGAGCGACCGCCCGTATGCCGCGGGCCGCGACCTCACGCTCATGACTGTCGGCTTCTACAACCGCCCGGCGGCGCGGGCCGACGACGAGTGGAGCTTCAGCGTCTTCTATTCGCCCACGTCGCAGCTGCCCTATCCGCTGCCGGGCATCGCCTACGTGTGGCGGCCGAGTGACCGCTTCGAAGCGAAGATCGGCCTGCCCCCGGCGGTGGAATGGCGGCCCACCGACGACTGGACGTTCACGGCCAACTATTTTCCGCTCGTGAACTTCAACGCCACGGCCCGTCGCTGGCTCGCCGACTCGCTCTCGCTGATCGCGTTCTATCGCAGCGACACCGAGATCTATTTTCTGGCCGACCGCCGCCAGGACGACCAGCGGTTCTTCGTGTTCGACCAGCGGGCGGCCGTGGGGCTGGAGCAGACGCTCGGCCGCGGCTTCGCGCTGGAGGCGACGGCGTCGTACATCTTCGACCGCAAGCTCTTTCAGGGCACGAGCTTCTCGTCGAACCGCACCGACGTGGTCACGTTCGGTGATGGCCTCGGGCTGTCGCTGCAGCTCCTCTGGCGCCGGTGAGGTAGTCCCGTCACTCCGTCGTAGGCCCGTCACTCCGTGACGGGCTGTTCCAATAGCCCGTTGCGGAGCAACGGGCCCACGGCCTTCGTAACGGGCCGTTTGATGCGAACTATGCTTGGGGCATGGCCCTGACCCCGATCCTCCCGTCGCTTCGCCTCCTCGCCCTCGCGGCGGCCTGCGCCGGGGGCTGCGGGAAGCCCAACGCCTACGTGCCGCCGCCGCCCCCCGCGGTGACCGTGACCACGCCCGTGCAACGGCCGGTGACGGAGTATCTCGAGTTCACCGGCCTCGCCCAGCCGATGGAGACCGTCGAGATCCGGGCCCGCGTGAAGGGCTTTCTCAACGAGCGGCACTTCGTCGAGGGCGCCGACGTCAAACAGGGGCAACTGCTCTTCGTCATCGACGAGGAGCCGTTCCGGATCCAGCTCAGGGCCGCCGAGACGCATCTCCAGGAGGCCGAGGCGGCGCTGCGGCAGGCCACGGTGTCGAAGGCCCGCGAGGTGGCCCAGGCCCAGGTCCGCCTCGCCGAGTCACAGCTCCTGCTCTCGCAGCAGGATGAGCAGCGGATCAGCAGTCTCCACCAGCGGCAGGTCGCAACCAAGTCGGAGCTCGACCAGGCCCAGGCCACGCTCAAGACCCGCGCCGCCGAGGTCGAGTCGGCCCGGGCGAATCTCGAGCAGGCCAACGCCACCTACGACACCACGATCCTCACCGGACAGGCCCACGTCGAAACGGCACGAACCGCCGTCGACGAGGCTCGGCTCAACCTCGGCTACTGCCGGATGCACGCGCCGATCGACGGCCGGATCAGCCGCGTGAACTTCGACATCGGCAATCTCGTCGGCGATGCCCAGGCGTCGGTCTTGGCCACGATCGTGAAGGCGGCGCCGATCTACGCCTATGCAACGATCAGCGAGGCCGACGCGCTCCGCGTGCCGGCGCTGCGGCAGCTCGGGGCCATTGAGCGAGACTCCAACTCTGCAGGCGCCGCAGACACCCCGGCCGCTGGCATTCCCGTCGAGCTCGGCACCGCCGGCCACGACGACTACCCCTGTGCGGGCGTGATCGACTACACCGACCCCGGCTTCGATCCCGGCACCGGCACGCTCCGGGTGCGGGGCGTCTTCGCCAACAAGGACCGCCAACTCGTGCCCGGCATGTTCGTGCGGATGCGGATTCCCGTCGCCGAGGTCCCTGACGCCCTGCTCGTGCCGGAGCGGGCGCTGGGGCTCGACCAGTCGGGGCCCTACCTGCTCGTCGTCGATGCCGAGGGCACCGTGTCGTCCCGCCCCGTCCGCACCGGCGTGGCCCTCGGCGACCTGCGGGTGGTGACGGGCCAGATCGCCCCCGACGACAGGATCATCGTGGAGGGGCTCTTGCGGGCCCGCCCCGGGGCCCGCGTCGTGGTTGGCGAATAAGCGAGGCCTGTCGCCGTGTTCTCGACGTTCTTCATCGAGCGGCCGATCTTCGCCAACGTGATCGCGATCGTCACGATCCTCGTCGGCGTCGTCGCGCTGCAGGTGCTGCCGGTCGAGCAATATCCCGAGATCACGCCGCCGACGGTGCAGGTGGCGGCCGTCTATCCGGGCGCGAGCGCCGAGGTGCTCTCCGACACCGTCGCCGGCCCGATCGAGCAGGAGATCAACGGCGTCGAGGACATGATCTCGATGGCCTCCACCTGCTCGAGCGACGGCTCCTACACGCTGACGGTCACGTTCGAGGTGGGCACCGACCTCGACGAGGCGCAGATCCTCGTGCAGAACCGCGTCGCCGTCGCCATGCCGCGGCTGCCGCAGGAGGTGCAGCGGCAGGGTGTGACCACGAAGAAGCAGTCCACCAATATCACGCTCGTCGTCTCGCTGCTCGCGCCTGACGGCCGCTATGACGATCTCTACCTGAGCAACTTCGCCTCGCTGCGGCTCAAGGACGCGTTGGCCCGGGTGCCGGGCGTGGGCGACGTGCAGGTGATCGGCGGCGGCATCTACGGCATGCGGGTGTGGGTGGACCCCGACACCCTCAAGGCCCGTAACCTCACGATGGAGGACGTGCTCGCGGCGATCCGCGAGCAGAACGTGCAGGTGGCCGCCGGCCGGATCGGGCAGGCTCCCGCGCCCAAGGACCAGGGTTTCCAGTTCAACGTCTCGGTGCAGGGGCGGCTCACCGATCCCGAGCAGTTCGGCGAGATCATCATCAAGACCACCGAGGACGAGCGGTCGGGGATGCGGGTGACGCGGGTCCGCGACGTGGCCCGCGTGGAACTCGGCGCTCAGAGCTACGACCAGTGGTGCGAGATCGGCGGGCTGCCGGCCGCCAGCCTGCTCGTCTACCAGCTGCCGGGGGCCAACGCCCTCGATGTGGCGGAGCGGGTGAAGCACACGCTGCACGAGCTGGAGAAGGACTTCCCGCCGGGTATCGAGGCGAAGATTCCCTTCGACACCACGCTGTTCGTCGAGGAGTCGATCCACGAGGTCTACAAGACGCTCTTCGAGGCGGGCGTGCTCGTGCTCGTGGTGATCCTCGTGTTTCTGCAGGACTGGCGGGCGACGCTCATCCCGGCCACCACCGTGCCCGTGACGATCATCGGGGCCTTCGCGGCGATGGCGGCGCTCGGCTTCTCGATCAACATGCTCACGCTCTTCGGCCTCGTGCTCGCGATCGGCATCGTGGTGGACGATGCGATCGTGATCGTGGAGAACGCCGTGCACCACATCGACCGTGGCGGGCTCGATCCGAAGGCGGCCACGATCAAGGCGATGGGGGAGGTGATCGGGCCGGTGATGGGCATCACGCTCGTGCTCCTGGCGGTGTTTTTGCCGACGGCCTTCCTCGGCGGCATCACCGGCCAGCTCTACCGGCAGTTCGCCCTCACGATCGCCGCCACGGCCCTGATCAGCGCCGTCAACGCCGTCACGCTCAAGCCGGCCCAGTGCGCCATCTGGCTGCGGCCGACGCCCGCCAAGAAGAACCTCTTCTACCGCTGCTTCAACCGGGTCTACGACTGGTGCGAGGCGGTCTACGTCGCGATCGTGGGCGTGGCGGTGCGGCAGACGGCCCTGGTGATGATCCTGTTCCTGGGCCTCGTGGCGTTCACCGGCTGGTGGTTCGTGCGGCTGCCGACGGGCTTCGTGCCCACGGAAGACCAGGGCTACGCGATCGTGGTCGTGCAGCTGCCCGACGCCGCCGCGCAGGAGCGCACCCGCGGCGTCACGCGGCAGATCAATGCCATCCTCGCAGACACGCCGGGCATCGAGTCGTGGTTTCTGCTGGGAGGCACGTCGCTGCTCGACTCGGCCGTGGCCTCGAATGCGGCCACGATGTTTCTCACGTTCGAACCCTTCGCAAAGCGCGTCGGCAATCCCGCCCTCAGCCAGGAGGCGATCATCGGCGGGCTCATGGGGCGGTTCCAGGCGATCCGCGAGGCGGTGGTGTTTGCGTTTCCGCCGCCGGGCATCCGCGGCCTCGGCGTGGCCGGCGGCTTCGAGATGAAGGTGCAGGATCGCATGGGCGTGGGCCTGCCTGAGCTGCAGAAGGTGGTGAGCGGGATGGTGGCCGCCGCCAGCGGCCAGACGAGCCTCGCCGGCGTGCAGTCCACGTTTCGGGCGGGCGTGCCGCAGCTGTTCGTGGACATCGACCGCACGAAGGCCAAGAGCCTCGGCGTGCCGCTCGACACCATTTTCAACACGATGCAGGCCTCGCTCGGGTCGGCGTATGTCAACGACTTCAACAAGTTCGGCAAGACGTATCAGGTGCGGGTGCAGGCCGACCAGCGGTTCCGCCTCCGCCCCGAGGACATCCGCCGGCTCGAGGTTCGCAACCGCGACGGCGGCATGATCCCGCTCGGCACGCTGGCCACCGTCCACCAGACGCTCGGGCCGCAGATCGTGCCGCGATACAACCTCTCCCCCGCGGCCACGATCACCGGCGCCGCGGCCCCCGGCGTGAGTTCGGGTCAGGCGCTTCTGCTCATGGAGCAGCTCGCCGCCAGCCAGCTGCCGCAGTCGATGGGCTTCGAGTGGACGGGCATGGCGTTTCAGGAGAAGCGGGTCGGCTCCCAGGCGGCCTACGTGTTCGCCTTGGCCGTCGTGATGGTCTACCTCGTGCTGGCCGCGCAGTATGAGAGTTGGTTGATGCCGGCGGCGGTGATCATGGTGGTGCCGCTGGCGCTGTTGGGCACCGTCGCAGCCGTGGCGGCCCGAGGCATGGACAACAATATCTATACGCAGATCGGGATCGTGCTCATCATCGCGCTGGCGAGCAAGAACGCGATCCTGATCGTGGAGTTTGCCCGCGAACTGCGGGGCCGCGGCCGGTCGATCACGGAGGCGGCCGTCGAGGCCTCGCGGCAGCGGTTCCGGCCGATCCTGATGACCTCGTTCGCGTTCATCCTCGGCATCGTGCCGCTGTTGAACGCCACCGGCGCCGGGGCCGCGAGCCGCCGGTCACTGGGCACGGCCGTGTTCGGCGGGATGATCGCCGCCACGATGCTGGCGGTCTTCTTCGTGCCCGTATTCTACGTGCTCATGCAGCGGCTCGCCGAGTGGCGGACGAGTCGCGCCTAGACGAACCGGGAACCGCGGCCGATGGCGCCAGGCCGGTGTTCCACCAGGCTGCCCGGGCGTTCTTCACCAGCGTCAGCAGGCCGCCGTGGAGCGACCGCACTACCGATCGATGCCGCCCCTTCGCGGCCTGCCGATCCGCCTCGAGCAGTGAGCCGCCGAGCTGCACGGCCGCCTCGGCGACCGGATTCGGCATCACGCTGATGATCGTGAGACCGGTCTCCCACGGGTGAGACCAGTCTTCGTCGATCGGCCGATAGATCGTCCGCCGCTCCATGAGCCGGGCCGCGGCCGACGCACGAATCAGATACGCGACGCAGCCGGAAGGGGGATACTTGTAGGCGACGAACGTCGTGGCGTTCGTCTGCCAACGCCGTACGGGCACCTTTGGCTTGAAGTCGAAGAGCTTGACGATGTCCCAGGCGATCGGGAGCGAGAAGGAATCGGCGATGGCCGCGAGCAGAGCGTCGTCGTCGTGGATCAGGAAGTCGTCTTCGAAGACCAGCGCCAGATCGTGCCCGGCCGCGAGCAGGCGGCCCCAGATCCGCCGATGCCCCATGAACACGCTCACTTCACCAGCCGTCAGCGGCCGCTTCATGAACAGCCGGTTGCGCCACACGGAATACCGCGGAGCCATCGTCGGGTCGTCGAGCCGCACACCCGGGACGAACGTCACGTCGAGAGGCAGCCGCGCGAGCTGGCGGGCGGCGCTGCGATACCGCATGCCCAGCGGCGAATCGAGCGTGAGCACGTAGCAGGGCAGCACCGCGGGCACGCGGGAGCGGGCCGCGAAGGGTATGATCGTCGCTTCTTCCACGCGGGGTATTCCTTCGCGGCGGAGGGTAGCGAAACGAGCATGGAGCAGACAGGCCGTTTTGCCGGCGGTTTTTCCGGTGCGCATGCGTCGTGCCGCGGCAGTCGCTCGCGATCATGACAGTTGGCTGCGCGAAACACGGCAAGGCTCGTGTCGGCCTGCGAGCGGGCCGATGCGGCGATTCGCAATCCGAGCCGGGCCGACCAATTCTTTTGGCCGACCGGAATCCCCGGGGTAATCTTCTTGGCTTCGCTGACCGACAGAGTCGGCGGTTCTCCGGGCCGATCCGGTTTCCCCCAGGCAAGGACAAGGGCCCCAGACATGCGGATGATCCGCCGCCGTGCGCCGTTCTCGATCCAGTCGCTGTTGCGGTCGCTCTTCTCGCGTACCCACAAGGGTCGGCGCATCGCGAGCCGCGGCCGGCGGCGCGAGGTGTTTGCCGCCCAGTTCGACTGCGGGCGGTCGGCCATGTCGCAGCCGAGCGTGCACGCTTTCGACACGCTCGAGCAGCGTGTGGTGCTGGCGGCCGACGACATCCTGGTCAGCCTGGCGAATAACCGTGTGGTGCTCGCGCTCGATGCGGCCGGCACGACGATCGCGAACCTCAGCACGAGCTACGCCACGAATGTGGTCACGATCACGGCCGCTACGACCGGCACGATCAGCACCAATTTACCGATCACCGGGATCACGATCGTGGACGACACGATCACGGTGGACCTGCACTTGATCCCGAAGTTCTCCGGCATCACGGTGCTCGGCGGCGAGGGCACCGACCAGATCACGATCGGCGCGGGCGGCATCAATCTCCGCGCCGTCACGAAGGGGGCGACAAATCAGGGCTTCACGATCGACACCGGCCTTGGGATCTCCGACCGGATCATGGTCGAGAGATCGATCGCGACGAAGGGCCTGGGCGAGGCGAGCCTAACGACGCGGGCTACCGATGTTGGCTCCGGCATCCTGCTTGCTGCGAACGTGACGACGCCGAAGGGCTGGCAGACGTACTCGGGGCCCGTGGCCGTCGGCCCGCTCATCACGACCTCGATTCCCCTGCCGTCCGCGTCTGAAATTGCACTGAAGGCGGGCAGCACGATCACCTTCAGCGATACGGTGGACGGTGTCGCGCGACTGACGCTCTCGACCCCGAAGGCGATCTCGTTTGCCAAGACGATCGGCGGCGTGACGCCGCTGGCCGGGCTGACGGTGTCGAAGGCGGCGAGCCTGACGTTTAACGCGGCGATCCACCTCAACGGCAGCAACCCGATGCCCGCAGTGCTCGCTTCTGTGCCCGTGACGAACGGCCTGGTGATCGGGAAGGGCGTGAACAACGTCGTGTTCGCGGGGCCGTCGCTGCCGCTGAGCACGATCACCGGCTTCAGCGGGGCGGGCATCCAGTTCGTCGGCGGGTCGCTGGGCTCGCGGATCACGAACGTCGCGAGCACGGGCAACGGCGTCGGCCTCCAGATGGGCCCCGGCTCCTACCGCGGCACGTTCATCTCGGGCAGTTCGTTCTCCGAGAACGCGGGCGACGGCGTGTCGATGTCGGCTGCACGGAACGTGAGGTTCGGCGGTGCGGGCGCGGGCAACAGCGTGATCTTCAATGTCGGCTGGGGCATCCGGGCGACCGGATCCTCGAGCGGGTCGGTCGTGCAGCCCAACAACCAGATTGCCAACAACGGCCGGGGCAACGTCCGTGACCTGACGCTGGGCAACAGCGACGGCCGAGTGGCACCGGCGCCCGGGCTCAAGGTGAAGTTCACATCGCTTGGCCTGGCAGCGGCGAAGGCGGCCGCCCGCGGGCTGTATGGGTTCACGATCGACATCGACGTCAACGGCGTGGCGATCGATTCGGTCGGCTCGGTGAACACGAAGACCGGGCTCACCGATCTCGATGCCAGCGTGCAGGCGAGCAACGTGGACCCCGTGCAGTCCACGGAGTTCCGGCAGATCGGCAGCACGATCTACACGAATGCGGCGCAGCTCGGCGCGACAGGCACCCAGTGGGTGGTGCTCAACCAGGAATCGGGAGCCCCGTTCATCGCGACCAACAGTTTGGTCGCGGGGCTGACGCCGCGGAACACGCTGGCGGCGCTGGCGTTCCCGTTGAACTCATTCAGTGGCACCCCTGTCGCTGGCGGCACGCAATACCAGGCGCAGATCGGCAAGTCCACGCTCGCGGCGATCCTGCCGCTCTCGGAGCTGACGCCGCTGGGCTCCGCCGCCGTGTTCGGCAACGAGGCGGTGCCGGTGACCGTGGTGGTCAACAAGCAGGGTCTGGTGAGCCAGTTCACGGTTTTGAACTACGAGGGGCTGTCGATCACGGTCAACCTGCGCGACTTCGGCAAGTCGTTCACGGTCGTCACGCCGTCGGGCGCGGGCGATCTCGCCTCGACGTCGGGTCAGCAACTCTTCGCTGACGGCAAGGCCGGTGGCTCGACCGGCGCGACGGGCGGCAACGGCGGCATCATCTACGGCAGCGGCGGCAAGGGTGGCGCCGGCGGCGTCGGCGGCAACGCGGGCTGGATCGGCGGCGGTGGCACCGGCGGCGACGGCTCGGCGATCCTGCCGGGCGGCACGGGGGGCAACGGTGGCGTGCTGGGCGGCGCGGGCGGCGCTGGCGGCGCGGGGCTATCTGGCGCGGCGGGTGCACCGGGCAGCAATGGCGCGAACCCTGGTGACGCTGGCACGACTGGTGGCAACGGCGGTCAGGGCGGCATCGGCGGCCAGGGCGGCAACGGGAGCAAGGTGTTTGGCTGGGGCGGCGCCGGCGGCGCCGGTGGCACGGGCGGCATCGGCGGCACTGGTGGCAATGGCGCCGCTGGCGCTGATGGCACGACGGCCGGCGCGGCGGGCGGCAACGGTGGAGCCGGCGGCAATGGTGGCCTTGGCGGCGCTGCCGGCCTTGGTGGCGCCGGCGGCACGGCCATGTTTGTGTTTGTCGCCATGAATGGCAGCACGGGAGCCCCGGGCGCCACGGGCGGAATCGGCAACGGTGGAAACGGCGGCAACGGCGGCGCGGGTGCAGACGGCGACTCGACCACCGCGGGCGGCAACGGCGGCAACGGCGGCGCGGGCGGCCAGGGAGCCAATGGCGGCATTGGAGGGAATGGTGGCGCTGGCGGTGATGGCGCCGCGGGAGCAAACGGCAACGATGGTGTGAATCCGGGTGACAACGGCAGCGACGGCTCCACGGGAGGCAGCGGCGGCGCTGGCGGCAACGGCGGCGCCGGCGGCAACGCGCTGAGCGCGAGCGGTGCGAACGGCAACGGCGGCAATGGTGGCAGCGGCGGCACGGCTGGCCTCGGCGGCAACGGCGGCAATGGTGCCGACGGCGATGCATCGACTCCCGACGGTGGCGCTGGCGGCAACGGCGGCGAGTCTGGCAAGGCTGGTGTTGGCGGCGTTGGTGGCGCGGCGGGCACCGGCGGCGTGGGTGGCAATGCGGGCGCGAGCGGCGCGACCGGCAGCACGGCCTCCGGCTCGGGCGGCAACGGTGGCAATGGCGGAGCGGGCGCCAACGGCTCCGCCGGCGACCCTGCAGGCGTCACCTGGACCGCTCAAGTCTCGGCCGCGGATCAGGAGTGGGTGTCTGTGGCCTGGGGCGGCCCGGCCGGCCAAGAGACGTTCGTCGCGGTGTCGTACACCGGCACGAACAACCTGGTGATGACCTCACCGGATGGCATCACCTGGACCACTCAAACCCCAGCCGCGAGCATCCAGTGGTATTCGGTGGTGTGGGGCGGCCCAGCCGGCCAGGAGAAGTTCGTGGCGGTGGCCCGCACCGGCACGGGCAATCGCGTGATGACCTCACCGGACGGCATCACCTGGACCAGCCAGACATCAGCTGCGGACAACGACTGGGCCGCGGTGACCTGGGGCGGCCCGACCGGCCAAGAGAAGTTCGTGGCGGTCAGCACGAGCGGCACGGTCAGCCGGGTGATGACCTCACCGGACGGCGTTACGTGGACTTCCCGAAGAACTCCCGCCTCAAGGAACAACTGGCGGTCGGTGACCTGGGGCGGCCCGACCGGCCAGGAAGTATTCGTGGCGGTCTCCAACAGTGGCACGGGCAACCGGGTGATGACATCGCCCGACGGCATCACCTGGACGTCCCGCAGCTCAGCGGCCGACAACGCATGGCTTTCGGTGACCTGGGGTGGCCCGGCCGGCAGTGAAAAGTTTGTCGCCGTGGCCGAGAGCGGCACAGGCAACCGGGTGATGACCTCGCCCGATGGCATCACCTGGACCGCGCAAACCTCGCCCGCTGACAACAACTGGGATGCGGTGACGTGGGGCGGTCCGACCGGCCAGGAACAGTTCCTGGCGACGGCCCGCTCGGGCACGGGCGACCGTGTGATGACCTCGTCGGATGGCGTCACGTGGACCATCCAAACCTCGGCCGCGGACAACGATTGGCGCTCGGTGACCTGGGGCGGTCCGGCCGGCCAGGAGCAATACGTGGCGGTCTCCGACAACGGAACCGGCAACCGGGTGATGACCAGCGGAGCGACCGCCGTCGTAGCCGGGAACGGCGGTGCGGGGGGCAATGGCGGGTCGCTCGGTAACGGCGGCAACGGCGGCGCCGGCGGTCATGGAGCAGCCGGTGCCAATGGCACGAACGGCACGAACCCCGGCGATGCGGGCACGGCCGGCACAGCTGGCGGCAACGGCGGCGCGGGCGGCGCCGGCGGCGCGGGCGGCTCGATCTCGGGCAACGGCGGCAACGGCGGCGTGGGCGGCAACGCTGGTGCGCCCGGCGACGGCGGCGCCGGCGCGGCGGGTGACGCCACCACGCCCAACGGCGGCAATGGCGGCAATGGTGGTGATCCCGGCACGGCGGGCAGCGGCGGCGCCGGCGGCAGCGGGGCTACGAGTGGCGCAAGTGGCGCGGCAGGCGTGGCCGTCACCTCCGGCGGCAATGGCGGAGCCGGCGGCGATGGTGGGACACTTGCGCCCAACACCGTGACTACGACCATCACCGTTGGCACAAGCCCGCGGGGGGTGGCGGTCAGCCCGGACGGTACCCGCGTGTACGCGAGCAACTATGGCGGAGACACGGTGTCGGCGATCGACGCCGCCACCGGGCTGGTGGTCGCCACGATCAACGTGGGCGACGCCCCAATCGGAGTGGCGTTCACTCCAGACGGTTCCCGGGTTTACGTCGCCAATGAGTTCGGCGGCTCGGTGTCGGTGATCGACACCAATCCAGCCAACAGCGGCACCTATAACACGGTGATCGCGACTGTTACCGTGGGCTCCAATCCGAGTGCGGTGGCGTTCACTCCCGATGGTACCCGCGGCTATGTCAGCAATGGGAGCGGGGGGACGGTGTCGGTGATCGATACCGATCCGACGAGCATCAACTACGACTCCGTCATCGCGACCATCTCGGTCGGTGGCGCGGCCGCAGCGGTGGCGATCACCCCGGATGGCACCCGCGCCTATGTGCCGAACGACGCTGGCGGGGCATTTGTTTCGGTGATCGATACCGATCCGACGAGCGGGACCTACAACACCGTCCTGGGCACCATTTCGGTCGGCAACGCGCCGGTGGCGGCGGCGGTCAGCCCCGATGGCACCCGCGTCTACGTCACCAACAAAGACGACGGCACGGTGTCGGTGATCAACACCGCGACCGACCAGGTGATCGGCACCATCGCCGGCTTCGATGCCCCGGTGGGGGTCGCGTTCAGCCCGGACGGCACCCAAGCCTTCGTCACCAACAAGAATGGCGGCACGGTCTCCGTCGTGGACACCACGAGCACCACGGTGATCGCCACGATCACCGTCGGGTCTGCGCCGGGAGCGGTGGCGGTCAGCCCTGATGGCGGCTCCACCTACGTCACCAACGAAGGCGGCGGCTCGGTGTCGGTGATCGACATCCTCGGCGGTGCCGGCGGGGCGGGCGGGGCCGGCGGCGATGGCGGCGCGGTGGGCAACGGCGGCAATGGCGGCGCGGGCGGCAATGGCGCGGCGGGTGCCAATGGCACGGGCGGCACGAACCCCGGTGACGCGGGCACGGACGGCACCGCTGGCGGCAAGGGCGGCAACGGCGGCGCGGGTGGCGCCGGCGGTTCGATCTCAGGCAACGGCGGCAACGGCGGCGCGGGCGGCAATGCCGGCAACGGCGGCAATGGCGGCGTGGGGGCAGCGGGCGCGAGCGTCGCAGCACCGGTGAGCGTCTACGCCTTCGATACCGATTTGTCGGACTCGCTCGGGTTCAGTGGAAACCTGGCTGAGTTCAACAACAGCTCGAGCAGCTTTGGCGGCGGAGCATGGTCGTGGGACGCCGCCACGAATCCCGGCGGCGGGTTGATCATGGATGTTCCGGCATCAATCAGCTCGGTCTATTCGATCAGCCTGCGGATCAAGCTCGACCGGTTCTACACTGGACCTAATGACGAGTATGTGAAGCTGATCGACTTCAAAGACAGGACTGCCGACTACGGACTGTACACGACCGGAACTGGTTCCGAAAATGTAATCAGCTTCTACGGCTCCGGCAGTGAATATCAAAGCGCATCACCGCTGACCGCCAACACGTTCTTCGACATCCTTCTGACGCGCTCCGCGTCGAATGAAGTCAATGTCTATCTCGACGGCTCGGCCACTCCGACCATCTCCTTCATGGACACCGCCGGGGACGCCGTGCCCACGCTGGTCGGCGGAACGAGCCGCTTTCGCCTCTTCCACGACGATGCGACGGGTCAGCCGGATAATGACGAGTGGTCCACCGGCTCCGTCGATGAGATCCGCCTGTGGAACCTCGCGGCAGAGGCCGGTGGCGACGGTGGCGATGCCGGGGGCGGGGGCGTCGGTGGAGCCGGCGGGGCCGGCGGCAGCGCGGGCCCCTCGGGAGTGAACGGCAACGGCGGCGCCGGCGGCGCGGGCGGGAACGCCGGCACCGGCGGCGATGGCGCTGACGGCGGCGCGGGCGACGCAAGCTTTCTTGATGGGGCTCGCGGTGGCGACGGCGGTGATCCGGGTGTCGCAGGCGCCGGTGGCCTCGGCGGCGCGGCGGGCACGGGAGGCACAGGCGGAACCGCCGGCTTCGTTGGCACGAGTGGCACGGTGGCGACCAGCGGCGGTAACGGCGGCAATGGCGGCCATGGCTTTAGCGATTCGACCGCAGGCACGGCGGGCGGCAACGGCGGCGCCGGCGGCAACGGCGGCTCGCTCGGCAATGGCGGCAACGGCGGCAACGGCGGTGATGGCGTGGCAGGTGCCGACGGCACGGCGGTCCAAACCCCTGGCGCCTCCGGCACGGACGGCTCTGTTGGTGGTGCTGGCGGCAACGGCGGCGCTGGCGGGCTTGGCGGCTTGATCTCCGGCAACGGCGGCAACGGTGGCCAGGCCGGCAATGGTGCGACCGGCGGCAACGGCGGTGCGGGTGTCAGCGGCGCGGCCGGCGTGAACGCCGGCGACGCGGGCCAAGCCGGCGGTAACGGCGGCAATGGTGGCGCCGGCGGCGCGGGTGGAAGCGGCGGCAAGGCGGGTGCAGCGTTTGGTGCCGGCGTCGCGGGTGTGAATGGCTCAGGTGGCGACGGTGGCGCGGGCGGCGATGCGGGAGTGTCTGGTGACGGCGGCAAGGGCGCGGCGGGTGACGCGACAACCCCAGATGGCGCCGCCGGCGGCAACGGCGGCGATCCGGGCATCGCGGGCGCTGGTGGTGCCCGCGGCTTGGCCGGCACCGGCGGTGCCGGCGGCAGCGGGGCCACGAGTGGTGCGGCAGGTGCGGCAGGTGCCGCGGTCACCTCCGGCGGCAATGGCGGAGCGGGCGGAGCCGGAGCCAATGGCTCGGCCACCACTGGTGGCACCACCTGGACCAGCCGTACCTCCGCCGCTGACAACGACTGGACCTCGATGACCTACGGCAACGGCCTGTACGTGGCGGTAGCCGCCAGCGGCACAGGTAACCGGGTGATGACCTCCCCGGACGGCATCACCTGGACCAGCCGAACCTCCGCCGACAACAACTGGTTCTCGGTGACTTACGGCAACGGCCAGTTCGTGGCGGTGGCCGTCAGCGGCACAGGTAACCGGGTGATGACCTCCCCGGACGGGATCACCTGGACCAGCCAAACCTCCGCCGCTGACAACAGCTGGCGTTCGGTGACCTACGGCAACGGCCTGTACGTGGCGGTGGCCAGCACCGGTACCGGTGACCGGGTGATGACCTCCCCGGACGGGATCACCTGGACCAACCGAACCTCCGCCGCTGACAACGACTGGCGCTCGGTGATCTACGGCAACGGCCGGTACGTGGCTGTGTCCAACACCGGTACCGGTAACCGGGTGATGACCTCCCCGGACGGCATCACCTGGACCAGCCGAACCTCCGCCGCTGACAACGAATGGCGTTCGGTGACCTATGCCAACGGCCTGTACGTGGCGGTGGCCAGCACCGGTACCGGTGACCGGGTGATGACCTCCCCGGACGGCATCACCTGGACCAGCCAAACCTCCGCCGCTGACAACAACTGGCGTTCGGTGACCTACGGCAACAGCCAGCTCGTGGCGGTGGCCGCCACCGGCACCAATA
>Ga0315906_10000597_pt1 | contig 57686 bp, 55 predicted proteins | sample LakEriMetagenome_4_FD_203526 | JGI IMG/M metagenome (GOLD analysis project Ga0315906, IMG submission 203526) | Freshwater fungal communities from buoy surface, Lake Erie, Ohio, United States - Buoy 2 MA122 | ecosystem: Environmental > Aquatic > Freshwater > Lake > Lake biofilm | place: USA...
CTTGTCGAGCACACCGGCGACATCCGTCAGCAGTAGCAGGCGGCTGGCACCCAGGGCGGCCGCGACTGCGCCGGCAGCGGTGTCTGCGTTGATGTTGTAACGGGCGCCGTCTTCGCCGATGCCGACGGGGGCGACGACCGGGATGAGATCATCATCAGCGTCGCGCAAGGCTTTCAGAACCGCAATGTCGACATGCTCGGGCTCGCCGACATAGCCGAGATCGACGACGCTCTCGATATGGCTGTCCGGGTCTTTGGTGGTCTTGGTTGCCTTGCGTGCGCGGATCAGGTTGCCATCGGCGCCGGAGAGACCGACCGCCTTGCCGCCGGCGGCATTGATCGCGCGGACGATGGATTTGTTGATCGGGCCGGAGAGGACCATTTCGACCACTTCCATGGTCGCATCGTCCGTGACGCGCAGGCCGTCCTTGAACTCGGACTTGATGGCGAGCTTGTCGAGCATTGCACCGATCTGAGGGCCGCCGCCATGGACCACGACCGGATGGATGCCAAGCAGCTTCAACAGCACGACATCGCGGGCGAAGGCCTTGGCGAGTTCGGGGTCCACCATGGCGTGGCCGCCATACTTGATGACGATGGTCTGGTTGTCATAGCGCTGCAGGTAAGGCAGCGCTTCGGACAGCGTGCGGGCGGTCAGCAGGGCCTGCGTCTGGGCGAGTGTCTGGGCGTCGGTCATGGACCGGGTGTCTAGAGCGTTTTGGCGGGCGGTTGCAATGCCCGACACCGCGCCCGGCTCAGAGGGCAAGGGTCATGAAAACGCTGTGCGGGTCTTCCGAATAGTCGCCGAACGGGCCGCAATAGCTGAAACCATAGGCTTCATAGAGTTTGCGGGCGGGGATGAAGGCGTCCATCGAGCCGGTTTCGAGCCAGAGCGCAGTGTAACCTCGGCGCCGGGCCTCGGCGAGGATATGCTCGAGCAGAAGCCGGCCCAGACCCCTGCCCCGGAGCACCTCGCGCGTGTGCATCGACTTTATCTCGCCTGTGCCGTCACCGAGATCCTTCAGCGCGCCGCAGCCGATCAGGGCGCCGTCCTCCCAGAGGCTCCAGACGGTAACGGCGGGCTGGCGCAGCCCGTCGATGGGCAGGAAGTGACAGCTCTCGGGCGGAGAGGCCGCAAGCATGGTCGCGGCATGGATGGAGATGAGTTCGGCAATCTCAGGGCCGGAAAGATCATCAGGGCGGATTTCTAGCATGGCGGGGGTCCCTCCCGCGCCTGTCTAGGCGGGCGGCAGGAAGCCGGCAATCTCCGCCCGGAGCTCTGCAATGCCCCAACCCTTCTCTGATGAAGTTTGCAGCACGACCGGGTGGGCCGCGCCGCGCTTCTTGAGCTTTGCGGCGACGGCTGCGGCCGTCTGTTCGACTTCGGCCTTCGGCACCTTGTCGGCCTTGGTCAGCACGATCTGGTAGGTGACTGCCGCGCCGTCGAGCAGGTCCATGATCTCGTTGTCGGTTTCCATCAGTCCGCGGCGCGCATCGACCAGCAGGAAGACGCGGCGCAGGCTGGGGCGGCCGCGCAGGTAGGATTTGATCAGCTTGGTCCAGGCAGCCACCTGCGTCTTGGAGACTTGCGCGTAACCGAAGCCTGGAAGGTCGACCAGGAAGAGACGGCCGGTGCCTATGTCAAAGTAGTTGAGCTCGCGTGTGCGCCCGGGCTCGGCCGATGAGCGGGCGAGCTTTGCCCGGCCGGTGAGTGCATTGATCAGGCTCGACTTGCCGACATTCGACCGGCCGGCAAAACAGACCTCGACCCGGTCAGCGGGGGGAAGCCCTCTCAGGTCAACGACACCCATGACGAATTCCGCGCTGCCGGAAAAAAGGAGCCGGCCCGCTTCGATCTGGTCATCGGGATAGGAGGGCGCGTCCACCTACTCAGCCGCAGCCTTGGACCGACCGAGCATCTTGGCGACGAACTTGCCGACTTCGGTTTCTGCGCCATTGGCCCGCATGATCCAGTATTGCTGGATGAAGGTCAGGATGTTCGACCAGACCCAGTAGAGCACGAGGCCGGCGGCGAACCCTCCGAACACGAACATGAAGACGATCGGCAGTGCCATGATGATGCGCGCCTGCATCTTGTCCGGCGGCGGGGGCGAGAGCGATTGCAGGATCGCCATGGTGGCGCCGTAGAGCAGCGGCAGGATGCCGATGCCGATGATGATGCCGATCACCGGGATCGCCTTGATATCGGCCGCGTCCCAGAAAGACAGCAGACCGAAGAGGTTGCCGATGGCGGTCGGATCGGGCGCCGAGAGGTCCTTCATGTACCAGAACGGCTCATGACGCATGTCGAGCGTCACCGAGAGCGTCTTGTAGAGTGCGTAGAAGATCGGGATGGTCAGCAGGATCGGCAGACAGCCGCCGATCGGGTTGGCGCCGGTCTCCTTGTAGAGCTTCATCATCTCCTGCTGGCGGCGCTGCGGATCGGCAGCGAAGCGCTCGGTGATCTCCTTCATCGGCTCCTGAAGCTTCTTGAGCTTGGCGAGCGACTTGAAGCTGGCGTTGTAGAGCGGCACCAGCGGAAGCTTGACCAGGACCGTGAAGGCAAGGATCGCCCAGCCGAACGCACCGACATACCCGTGCAACCAGTGAAGGACATAGAAGAACGGTTTGGTCAGGAAGAAGGCCCAACCCCAGTCGATCGCATCGACGAATTGCGGGATGCCGCCCTTCTGCTCATACGCGCGCAGGACGTCAAACTTCTTGGCGCCGGCAAAGATCGCGTTGGACACCGTGACGCTGGCGCCGGGCGCGACGGTGACTTCGCTGCCTTCGGTGCGCAGTTCGAGCGGGCCGCCGCGCGCGAGGCTGGCGCGGTTGACCGAGGCGGTGAACGCCGACGCCTGGTCAGGCACCAGTGTGCTCATCCAGTACATGTCCGTCAGGCCCCACCAGCCGCCCGTGGCGGAGACGAAGTTGCCCTCTTTAGACTCGCCGTTGGCCTTCTTCGATTGCATCAGCGGCTTGTACTTCTGCAGGCGAAGCGTGCCGTCGGTGACGCCCATCAGGCCCATATGAGCGAGGCCGTTCGACAGGGCCGAGGACGGATCGGTCGCGTTCAGGAAGCCGTCAGAACTGCCATGGCGCTCCACCGAGCCGATCGGACGCAGGCGGCGGGGGACGTCGGTATTGTTGGTCAGCGTATCGCGGAAGGTGAAGAGGAAGTTCTCGTCGACCGAGATTTCGCGGGTCAGCGTCATGCCCTCGGATTCGAGCTGCAAGGTGACCGGCGTGGCGGCGGTGAGCGTGCCTTCGCCTACCTGCGTCCACGGCGAGTTGCGGCCCGCGACAAGCGTGTTGCCATCGGCCCAGTAATAGGTGGAGAAAAAGCCGAACTCAGACTCCTCGGGGCGAAGCAGGCGGATTTCCTCCTCGCGGTCCACGGTGAGGAAGTACTGCTTGAGGTTCAGGTCATCGAGGCGGGCGCCCGCAAGGCGGATCGAGCCATCGACCGAAGGGGCATCGAGCGCGATGCGCGGCGAGGCGGCGAGCGCTTCCGGCAGCGGCTTGGGGCCGGCCGCTTCGGCGGCGGCGGTATCGACCGGTGCGGTCTGCTTCTGGGCGGCGATCTGCGCCTGCTGGGCCTGGTAACGCTTCTGCGCCGGCTCCATCACGAAGATCTGATACAGAAAGACGAACGCAACCATCGCCAGGATGGCGAGCAGGAAATTGCGCTGATCTTCTTTTTCCATGGGGGACGTTCCGCGTATTTGTGAGAGGGGTGCACCAGGGCGGTGCAGCGGGCTTCAAGGGCGCGCGAGGCTTATCAGCGCGCTTTCCATATCGTCAAGCAATCGGGACCAGCCGACTTCGAGTGTCGCCTCGCGGGCAATCAGCACATAATCCCATCCGGGGCGGCCAAACCGGGGCAACAACCGGCGGGACGCTTCGCGCAAACGGCGCTTGGCGCGGTTGCGCTGGACGGCGCCGCCGACCTTCTTGGTGGCAGTGAAGCCCTCCCCGACATGGTCGCCGGGGGCTTCGCCCGCACGGGCCCGGGCCTGGATGACGAGGGACTTGCGGCGCTCGGTCACGCCGTCGCGCGCAAATGTGAATTCGCGCCGCTTCTTGAGGCGGCGCGTTTCGCGCAGTTCTGGGTTTTCGGGGCCGGACATGTGATCGGCCTCCCGGTCAGCGGGGCCCGAAGGACGCCCGCGAGGAAGGATCAGGCCGTCAGGGTCTTGCGGCCCTTGGCGCGGCGGCGTGCCAGCACCTTACGGCCATTCTTGGTGGCCATGCGCAGGCGGAAGCCATGGGTGCGCTTGCGGCGGAGGTTGCTCGGCTGGAAAGTGCGTTTCATGGGACTGCTCTGGGCTGGGATCTTCGAAAGGGGGGCAAATACAGGCGGGCGCGGGCGGGGTCAAGCCGGAAGCGGTGCAAAAAAGTGGGGTCGGCACCCGGCGCTTCACTGCCTCGTGAGATGCGCGGAGCCCGGGCGGGGGTTATGGGACGCTTTCGTCCCCATTGAACGGAGTGCCCGAATGCGCCGCGCCGCCCTGATTGCCCTTGCCCTTGCGGCGTGTCTTTCCGCTCCGGCCGGATTGGCCGATACACTGCCGAAACCAAGCCCGGAGCGCCCCGTGCCCGCAGAACACACCGAATGGACAGGCCTGCTGACGAAGTATGTGAAGTCCTACACGGATGGCCTGACCCGTGTGGACTATGCTGCCTTCGCGGCCTCCGCACCCGACCGGGCGGCGCTCGACGCCTATATCGCCGGCTTTGCCGGCAAGGACCTGTCGGCAAAGACCGATGCCAATTTCGCGGCCTGGTCGAACCTCTACAACGCCGTGACTGTGCGCCACATCCTGGAGCGGTATCCGGTCAAATCGATCCGGGATGGCTACCTGTCCGGCCCGTGGAAAGAGGTGAAGGTGCAGGCTGGCGGGGCAGAGGTGTCGCTGGACGCCATCGAGCACAAGATTTTGCGCAAGACCTGGGGCACGCCGGAAGTGCACTATGCCATCAACTGCGCTTCGTACAGCTGCCCGAACCTGCCGGTTAAAGCCTGGGAGGCGGCAACCCTCAAAGCTGACCTTGAGAAGGCGGCCCAGGCCTACATCAACAGCCCGCGCGGCGTGGAAGTTTCCGCCAAGGGACTGACCGTGTCAGAAATCTACAACTGGTTCGAAGCTGATTTCGGCGGGTCGAAAGCAACGGTAATCGAACACCTGCTGAAGTATGCCGAACCGGAGCTGGCCGCGAAAATCCGCGCCAATCCGAAAATCGTGCGCTACCAGTATGACTGGTCACTCAACGACACGCCAAAGACGAAGAAGAAGTCCTGACACCATGAGCGAAACCCCGACCCCTCTCTGGCGCCGCCTCTGGCCCGTCTACATCATACTAGCGGGTCTCGGGATCGCGCTGTCGCAGGGCTGGCACGAACTGCTGACGCTTGAATCACTTTCGGCGAACGCGGCCAGCCTTGATGCGATGGTGCGGGACAATTTCCTGGTCGTCTTCATCAGCTACGTTGCGATCTATGCGGCGGCGACGACCTTCATGGTTCCCGGCAGTGCACTCACGATCGGCGGCGGGTTCCTGTTCGGGCTGGTGCTGGGCACGCCGGCCACCGTGATCGGCGCGACGCTTGGCGCCTCGATCCTGTTCTTTGCTTCGAAGACCTCCATCGGCTCTGTGCTGCGCGATGTGGCCGGACCGTTCATCGAGAAGATGCGGGCGGGATTTGCCGAAAACCCCGTCTCGTACATGTTTGCCCTGCGTCTGATCCCGCTCTTTCCGTTTGCAGCGGTCAACATTGCGCCGGGCCTCTTGGGCGCCAAATACCGGGATTATGTCCTGACGACGTTCTTCGGCATCATCCCGGGTACGCTGGCCTACACGTGGATCGGAGCGGCCGTGAAAGGCACCTTGCTGGAAGGCGGCACGCCTGACATCGGATCGCTGGCGTCAAACTTTGTGCCGGCTTTCATCGCTCTGGGTCTCGTTTCGCTGCTGCCCGTCGCCTACAAGAAACTCTTTGCGAAGAAGGTTCCCGCCTGATGGCCGATATCCGTACACTGAAGGCTGACCTTTGCGTGATCGGCGCAGGATCTGGAGGGCTGTCAGCCGCTGCCGGGGCCGCCATGCTGGGCCTCAAGGTCGTGCTGTTCGAGAAGCACGAAATGGGCGGGGACTGCCTGAACTATGGCTGTGTGCCTTCCAAGGCCCTGCTCTCGGCGGCGAAAGCCGCGCATGCGCCGTCAGAGGCCGGCAAGTATGGCGTGACGATAGGTTCGGCCAGCGTCGACTGGAACGGCGTCAAGGCGTATGTGCGCAAGACCATCGAGACGATTGCGCCCGTCGATAGCCAGGAGCGGTTCGAAGGATTGGGATGTACGGTCATCCGCGAAGCAGCACGGTTTGCTGATCCGTCTACGGTCGTTTCCGACACGGTGCGCGTCAAGGCGCGGCGCATCATCGTGGCCACCGGAAGCCGCGCCTTCATTCCGCCAATCCCGGGCCTCGCAGATGTGCCCTATCTGACCAACGAGACGATCTTCTCGATGCAGGAGCTTCCGCAGCACCTGATCGTGCTGGGCGGCGGGCCCATAGGGCTGGAACTGGCGCAGGCCTTCGGGCGCCTCGGCGCAAAGGTGACCGTCATCGAGATGGGCCGCGCGCTGGCGCGGGCCGATGAGGGACATGCCAAACTCGCCGCGGAGACGATCCGGGGCGAAGGCGTCACGATTCTCGAGCAGCACAAGGCAGCGCGCGTGTCGGGTGAAGCTGGCCGCATCACGGTGCATGCGGAAGGCCCCGGCGGCGAAGTCGCCATTCAGGGAAGCCATCTTCTGGTGGCGCTCGGGCGGCGCGCTGTGCTCGATGGCCTCGATCTCGACAAGGGCGGCGTGGCCCACACCCCCACCGGTGTCACGGTCGGCGATACGCTCCGCTCAAAGAGCAATCCGCGCGTTTGGGCACTGGGCGACGCCGCGGGGCGTGAGCAGTTCACGCATGTGGCGGGCTGGCACGCGTCAGTTTTCATCCGGCGCGCCTTCTTCAAGCAGGGCAGCACGGCGGCAAGCCTGCCTGTGCCAGCGGTGACCTATACCTCGCCCGAGATTGCCCAGATCGGGCTGACGGAAGCCGAGGCCCGCGCGAAGTTCGGCGAAGCCGTGAGGACCACTGCCTTCCCATTCCATGACAATGATCGGGCGATTGCCGAGGGCAAGACACTCGGGGAAGCGAAGCTGGTTCTCCACAAGGGCAAGCTGGTAGGCGCCTCGATTGCCGGCGACGGGGCGGGCGACATCCTGCAACTCGTGTCACTGGCAATGTCGAATGGCTTGAAGCTAACCGCGCTGACCAATTTCATTTCGCCCTACCCGACAAGGGCAGAAGTGGTGAAGCGCGCGGCTTCGGCCTACTTCACGCCCAGTGTGTTCGGTAAACCGGCCCGGACGCTGGTCGGCCTGTTGCAGCGGATTCCGTGAGCAAGGCGCGCCTTCGCCCGTTCCCCTGATGCCGGATTTCGCCTAAGCGTTTGGGCGTGACGCTACCTTCGCCCCTCCCGGATACGAAGCCCCTGCCGCACCTGAAGCGTTTCGCGGAAGGCCTGTCCGGCCGGCTGTTCGCAATCACGCTCGGCGCGATCCTGTTTACCGAATTCCTCATCTTCATCCCTTCGGTCAGCAACCTGCGCACCCAGTGGCTGGAAGAACGCGTGGCGGCCGCCCGGATCGCGGCGCTCGCCCTTGACGCCGCCCCGATGCGGGAAGTGTCGGACGAGCTGTCCGAGAGCCTGCTGATGAAGGCCGAGGTGCTCGCGGTTGCCGAGATCGAAGACGAGATGCACATCCAGCTGCTCGCGCCCAAGGTCCCGATCGAGGGACCGATGCGCACGGTCGACTTGAGAGACACGACGCCGATGGGGCGCTCGTTTGCGACGATGTCCGAGTATTTCGCGCCGGAAGGCGAAATCCTGATCGTGATCGCCGAAGGCTCGGCCGAAGGCCGCGTGATCGAGATCGTTGTGCCACAGGCCCCGATGAAAGCCGACTTGATTGCCTTCGCCTGGCGGATTGCCGGCATCTCGCTGATCATCGCACTCGTGGCGGCTGTGCTGATCTATGCCGTGCTGGACGCAGCGGTCGTGCGCCCGATGAAACGGGTGACGGTCAGTGTCGAGCAGTTCAGCCGTGATCCCGGCAGCTGGACACGCCGTCTGTCGCCCACCACGCGCCGGGACGAGATTGGCCGGGCGCAGAATGCGCTGTCGGGCATGGAAGAGGCGGTGGCCGACGCGTTCCGCCAACGTGCGCACCTCGCCGAGCTCGGCAGCGCGGTGGCGAAGATCAACCATGACCTGCGCAACTCGCTCGCCTCGGCGCAGCTGGTGTCTGACGTGCTTGCCAAATCGGAAGATCCGCGCGTCAAGCGCGCGGCGCCCCGCCTTCAGCGCGCGCTGGAGCGGGCGATTGACCTCGCTACGGCAACACTCGACTATGGCAAAGCCGCGCCGCGCCCGCCGAAGCTGCAGCCCGTCAGCCTGCGGACGGTCCTTATGGAAGCCGCCGACGAAGCCCTGAACGGCGGTGACATTGCCTTCACGGCAGACGTTCCGGCGGACATGATGATCGAAAGCGATCCTGAACATCTCTACCGCATCTCGGCCAACCTTTTGCGCAATGCGGCCGAGGCGATGGCCGCGGCGGGTGGACCACTCCGGCAGATCAGGATCACGCTCGACAGCGGCGCGCTGGTTTTCCGGGATACGGGCCCGGGCCTGCCCGAGAAAGCCCGGGAGAACCTCTTCAAGCCCTTCGCCGGCTCATCGCGGGCCAATGGAACGGGTCTGGGCCTCGTGATTGCGCATGAACTCGCAGCTGCACTCGGCGGAGAGCTCACCTTGCAGGAAACGGGTGATACCGGCACAGTTTTCCGCTTGGCATTGCCTGGCCTGAAGCCGTGAGCACCTATGCGCCGCCCTTGGCGGGACTGGCCGTGCTGTATGCCGACACGCACCTGATTGCCGTGGACAAGCCTTCGGGACTTCTCTCCGTACCCGGACGGGGCGAGGACAAGGCCGATTGCGCGCTGAGCCGGGCGCAGGCGATCTATCCGGATGCGCTGACGGTGCACCGTCTCGACATGGCGACGAGCGGATTGCTGCTGCTCGCGCGCGGCAAGGAGATGCAGCGGGCGCTCTCCGGCCTGTTCGAACGCGGCGAGATTTCCAAGCGCTACATTGCCGATGTCTGGGGCGCGCCCTCTCCGGTCAACGGCCAAATAAGCCTGCCGCTGATCACCGACTGGCCTAACCGGCCCTTGCAGAAGGTCGATCACGAGATCGGCAAGCCGAGCGTCACGCGCTTCGATACTTTGCGGGCAAACGGCGCGTCGGCACGGCTCATCCTGACGCCGCTGACCGGGCGCTCGCACCAGCTGCGCGTGCATCTCGCCGAAATCGGGCACCCGATCCTCGGGGATGAGTTTTATGCCCATGCTCAAGCCCTCGCCGCCGCCCCGCGCCTTGCCTTGCACGCCGCCTCGCTGAGCTTCTTGCATCCGGCGACCGGCGAACCGCTGCGCCTCGACTCTCCCTGCCCGTTCTGATTCGGGTTGACGCGGGCGCACCGGTCGATATATTGAAAAACGATAAGGAATGTGGAGGCTGCCAATGCATGCAGAGCTGGTTCGCGTGTCCCTGCACGAGGTGGACATCAAGATTGTCGCCGACGAGCGGATGCATGTGCTGCAATGGCGGCGCAACCTGCTGTGGGATGAGGTGCTGCTCGACGGCAAGCGGCAGGCCTCAAGCCATGGCCTGTTCAACCGCGAGAAGGTCTATGGCCTCGTCTTCGGGCGCGGCGAAGATGGCAAGGGCGGGCATCAGGTGATGCTGATCCTCGACCCCGGCTACGGCGCCTATGATTACTCCAACAATGGCCAGCGTCTGAAGGGCGTGCGGCTTGAAAGCGTGGACGGCGCATTGGTCGCCTACGGATCATTGGACCCGAAAGCGCTCGAGAAGCCTGCCACCTTTGCCGACTGGATGAAGAAATCCATGGGCATGGACTGGGGCCACGATCACGGCCGCCGTCCGAACTGACGCGCTTCAGTTTCCGGCCGCGATTTCGAGCAGCAGAGCATCGATCACTGGCACGACGGAATCGGCATCCGCCGGCCGGTCGTTCGCGATAACCGAGAAGACAAGCGTTTCGCCGCTTGCGGCAACGAGGAAGCCTGAAAGCGCATTGACGCCCTGCACCGTGCCGGTCTTCGCGAAGATGCGGCCTTCCAGCGGAGTGCCGCGGAAGCGGCGGGACAGTGATCCGGACTTGCCGCCCACCGGCAGAGTTGCCCGGAAGGCCTCGCCCCAGGGCTGACGTGCGGTCCAGGCAAGGAAGCGCGCCGTCGCGTCAGGCGAGACCCGGTTATAGGGCGACAGGCCCGAGCCATCGAAAAGCTCGATCTCGGTGCGCCCGATGCCGGCCTCGTCGAGCATGGCATGGACGGCGTCGAGGCCGGCGTCGGACCCCTCCCCGCCTTGCGCGCGCGCAACATGGTGCAGAAGCAGTTCGGCGGAGAGATTGTCGCTGTCCTTCGAGACGTTGACGACGGTTGCAAGCAGCGGCGGGGCGGCGAGGCGCGCGATTTCCTCGCCGGCGAGCGGCGCATCCCGGCGCGTGCGCGCCTTCGCTGCGCCTTCCACGGTAACGCCGCGTGCCGCCAGAAGGCGAACGAGGCGCTGGGCTGCGGTGACGGACGCATCCGGCACGCTGAGGAAGTAATTGCGGGCATTCGCGTCGGCGGGAAGTGTGCCGCTCAGGATAACCTCGTCGGAACCCGGCAGGCGCAGGACGCTGAGCAGGTTTTCGCTACCAAGCGGACCGGTGACGGCTTCATTCCGTACGCGGAGCAGGTCATCGCCCGCGGCCCAGACCGCCATGACGGGGGCGCCTTCGGCCGTATCCGGCGCAACACGCAAGGCGGCGGCATTGCCGTTTACGGTAAGCGCCGAGACCGGCGCGCCGAAATAGAAGGGGAGATTGTTCCAGCTCCAGCCGAGCCCGAAGGGTTCGTGCGGGAAATGGGTCGCATCTCCGATCACGTCGCTAATGCGTGTGATGCCGCGCGCGGCTACGGCGTCTGCAAGCTGATGCAGGCAATTGTCGATGCAGTTGGTATCATCCCGAAGCGTTGCATCTCCCCGCCCGACGATCACCAGCGATGGCGGCGCGCCTGCCTCACCCGGCACCAGTACAAGCGACGTGGCCACGTCCGGGTTTGCCGCTTCGAGCCCGGGCAGATGGCGGAAGGCAGCAGCGGCCGTGAAGATCTTCGTGTTGGAGGCGGGAATGAAACGCTCACCCGCACGCTCGGCGCGAACAACGCGGCCGTCGAGCGTTGCCGCCATCACGCCGATGCGGACACCTTCGGCGGGGATGACAACCGGCGGGCGCGGCTCGGCGGCCTGCTCCGGCACGCGCGGCGAGGTCGTACAGGCCGCGAGAACAGTGGCGAGGCCGATCAGGGCATGGCGGGGGTTGATTATGATCATTCGCCTTGTCTTTCCTCTTGCGACGGTCAGGTCAGCCGCCGCTTGGTGCGGCCTTCATGCGCCCGGGCATTGGCCGGGTCTTCCGGCCAGTCATGCTTGGGATAGCGCCCGCGCATGTCCTTGGCCATGTCCTTGTAGCCGCCGCCCCAGAAGCGCGTGAGATCCTGCGTGGTGGCCGCCGGCTTCATGCCGGGCGACAGCATCTCCACCGTCACCGGCACACGTCCCGCCGCAATCTTCGGATGCTCGGTCAGGCCATAGAAGGCCTGCACCCGGGCGGAAACGAGCGGCGCGCGCGGATCAAGCCAGTCGACGCGGGCTTCCTGGCCGGAGGGCAGATCGAGCGTCAGCGGCGCCTCGCGGCGGAGCGCTTCCTGCACCGGCCAGTCAAACGACTGGACCAGCGCGTCACGCACCTCGTGCGGCGCGGGGACAGAGGCCCCCTTCCGGCGCAGCAAGGGCAGCAGCCAGTTCGGCGCATTGGCCAGGAGCGCGCCGGCCTCGCTGACCGGCGCGGTGATCAGGCCGGCCGTTTCGAGGATGCGCAAACGGCTGAGCGTTTCCTCGATGACTTCGGCGGCGCCAATCGCGCCAAAGCCGCCCGCCTCGACCGCCGACAGCATGGCAGCGGCGGCGGCATCCGCGGACGGTTTCGGCAAGGCCGCTTCGGACAGGATGATGGCGCCGAGCGCCTTGACCCGCCGCGCCGTGAACTTGCCAGATTTCGGATCGAATTGCGCGCGGTCTTCCGTCAGCGTTTTCTGGCTGGCCAGGGCTTCGGCCTCGGTCAGCGGCAGGGCGAGGGTGATGCGCGGTTCGCGCGCGGCGCCGCCCAGTTCTGCAATCACCAGCCATTCGGACTTTGCGAGACCGTCCGTCGCCGGAATATTCGCCGCGCGGCCCGATGCCATCAGGTAGGATGCCTCGGATCCGGGGCGCCGCCGCGCGACCTGGTCTGGCCAGGCCGACGCGAGAAGGCGCGCAAGATCGCCCCCCGGCTTCGCGCCGCCGCCCCAGCTTGCGGCCTGCGCCTTCAGGCTGCGTGCGCGCGGTCCGCCATCGGCGCGAAAGCGCTGCAGCCGGTCACGCAGATCACTCGACTCCCCGCCCATGCCGCGCTCACCGGCGAGTGCGGCAACTTCGGCTGCCAGCGCCTTTTCCGCTGGTCCCGGCGCTGACGCAATCAAGGCAGCGAGACGCGGCGCCATCGGCAGGCGCGCCATCTCGCGCCCCTTCGCCGTAAGCGCGCCGGTCGCATCGAGCGCGCCGAGCGCGATCAGCTGCGCTTCGGCCGCCTTGTACTTGCCGGCGGGCGGCGCATCGAGCCAGGTGAGCTTCGCCGGATCGCGCTCACCCCATTCAGCGAGACTGAGCACGAGACCCGACAGATCGCTCGACAGCATTTCCGGCACGGGCGCCGCGGTCAGCCCGCGCGTCGCCGCCTCGTCCCACAGCCGGTAGCAGACGCCCTCCGCCGTTCGCCCTGCCCGGCCGCGCCGCTGGTCGACGGAGGCGCGGGAAGCGCGCACGGTGGTGAGCCGGGTGCCGAGGCCGCCGGCTTCGTCCTGCGCGACGCGGGCGAGGCCGGAATCGATGACGATCCGAACGCCTTCGATGGTGAGCGCGCTTTCGGCGAGATCAGTGGCGAGCACGACCTTGCGCTTACCGGGCGCGGCCGGCGAGACGGCGGCATCCTGCTCGGTCGGCGAAAGGGCACCGAACAGGGGCGCGACGAGGATGTCTGGCCCGAGCCCCGCCAGGGCCTCGGCGGTGCGGTGGATTTCTCGCGCGCCCGGGAGGAAGGCGAGAACGGAACCTGCCTCCTCGCGGAGGGCCTGGCGGATGGCTTTCGGCATCCGGTCTTCTATGCGCTCGTCCGAACGTCCGAGATAACGGGTCTCGACCGGGTATTGCCGGCCTTCGCTCTCGATGACCGGCGCCGTGATGGCCTTGGCGACGGAGGCGGTGTCGAGCGTGGCCGACATGATCAGCAGGCGGAGGTCTTCGCGCAGCACGCCCTGCGACTCGAGCGCCAGGGCGAGACCGAGATCGGAATTGAGCCGCCGTTCATGGAACTCATCGAACAGGACGGCGCCAACATTCTTGAGTTCGGGATCGCTGAGGATGCGGCGCGTGAACAGGCCGTCGGTGATCACTTCGATCCGGGTCGCCGCAGAAACCTTGCGGTCAACCCGCGTCGTCAGGCCCACAGTCTGACCCAGCTTTTCGCCGAGGCTCGAGGCCATGCGCTCGGCCGCCATGCGCGCGGCAATCCGGCGCGGCTCGAGCATCAGGATGCGGCCTGCGATTAAGGCGGGCTGGCCAAGCAACCCTGCCAGCGCGAGCGGAACGCGCGTGGTCTTGCCGGCGCCGGGCGGGGCGGCGAGCACGAGCCGGTTCGACGCTGTCAGCGCGCCTAGAATGGCGGGCAGCACGTCGTCGATCGGCAGGGGAGAACGTGTTTCAGACATTACGCAGGGGATAGGGCTGGCAGAGGGCAGATGGCAAGCGGCGCAGGCGGGCGGTTGCCTTCCCCTGCCCTGCCCCCTACCGTTCGGCCGGGCGAATTCAGGAGGCTGTGTATGAAGGCGTGGTTTGCAATCGATCTCTGGAAGCGGGTCATGTTGGGGCTCGTCCTGGGCGCGATCACCGGTCTTGTCATCAGACAAGTCATGGGGCCGGAAACGGCGGCCGCCAACATTTCCCTTTGGGCTAAGCCGATCGGCGACGCTTTCATCAGCCTGATCAAGATGCTGGTTGTACCGCTGATCTTCACGACGCTTGTCTCCGGCGTGCTGGCCATGGGCGATCCCAAGAAGCTTGGCAGTCTCGGCGGGCGGGCGCTGGCCATGTATATGGGCACGACCGTTATCGCGATCTGCTTCGGGCTGGTGATGGGTACAATTGTCCAGCCTGGGGCAGGTTTCGATACCACCTTGGCGACGCCGGCTGATCTTGAATCCACGCGCGCCAAACTTGCCGCCAGCCCGCCTGCGGGCTCGGTTGGTGAGCAGCTGGTGCGCACACTCCTGTCGATCATCCCCGACAATCCGGTCGCCGCATTCGCGAAGGCGGATGTGCTTCAGATCATCTTCTTCGCCATCCTTCTGGGCGTCGGCATCCTGATGTCCGGCGAAGCCGGCACACCGCTCAAGAAAGTGTTCGACAGCGCCGCCGAGGCGATGATGAAGCTGACGCTGATCGTCATGGAGACCGCGCCGATCGGGGTGTTCGCTCTGATGGCCTGGGTGATGGGCCAGTACGGCTTCGCCGTCCTGACCGTGCTCGGCAAGATGACGATGGCGCACTATGCCGCCTGCATCCTGCACATGGTAATCACCTATGGCCTGATCATCCGAGGCATGGTGCGCCTGCCAATCTTGCCGTTCTTCCGCGGTGTCGTCGATGCACAGGCGCTTGCCTTCTCGACCTCGTCATCGAACGCCACCCTGCCGATGACGATTTCCTGCGCAACCAAGAATCTCGGCATCGGCAAGCCCGTCGCTTCCTCGGTGCTGCCACTGGGCGCGACCATCAACATGGACGGCACAGCACTCTACCAGGGCCTGATCGCTCTCTTCGCCGTGCAGGCGCTGGGCATTCCGATTTCGGCGAGCACCTACCTGACGATAATCCTGATGGCGACACTCGTCTCGATCGGTACGGCGGGCGTGCCCTCCGTCAGCCTTCTGCTGGCCACAACAACTCTCGGTATTGTTGGCGCGACGCCGGACCAGACGGTTCTCATCATTGCGCTGCTGTTCCCGTTCGACCGGATCCTCGACATGATGCGTACCGTAACGAACATCACGGGCGACCTTGCGGTCGCCGTTGCGGTGGCAAAATGGGAGGGCGAACTGGACGAGGACGTCTACCGCGCCCGCGATCCGGTGTGAAGGCTCAGAGCGAAGCGCCTTCCTGTGGGTGAATGGAAGCATGCGCTGTCGCTGCAACCTGAGCAGGCAGCCAGCACGTGACTTCCAGCCCGCCGCCATCCACAGGCTTCATGCCGACGGTGCCGCCATGCAGGTGGATGAAGTGCTTGACGAGTGCGAGGCCGAGACCTGCGCCGCGCTGGTCGCCGGACACAAAGCTGTCGAAGCTGGTGGCGCGCTTGTCAGCCTCAAGGCCGACGCCGTTGTCACGCACGCTGAGCATGATCATGTCGCCGGCGCGCTGGGCCGAGACCACAACTTCGCCGCCAGATTCGGTGAAGCGCAGCGAATTGGAGACGAGATTGAACATCACCTGCTTGATGCGGCGGGCATCGGCGCGGATCGTGCCGAGCTTGCCGATGATCTCGGAACGGACAGTCACCTCGGTGTCTTCGGCCTTTGAAACGACCATCTCGATGCCATCGGCAATCAGGTCCTCGAGATTGACGGTGTCGAGGTCCAGATCCATCCGCCCGGCTTCGATCAAGGCGAGGTCGAGAATGTTCTCGATCAGCTTGTTAAGGTGGTCGGACGCCGAGAGGATCGCACGTACGTGGTCGGCCTGGCGCTCGGTGAGCGCGCCGTTGCGCTGCGTCTCGAGGAGTTCGGCGTAACCGAAGATCGTCGTCAGCGGCGAACGGAGCTGATAGCTCACATTGCGCACGAATTCCGTCTTGAGGCGGTCGGCGGCTTCGAAGGCTTCGGCACGGTCACGCAGGGCGGATTCGACGCGGCGCGTAGCGGTGACGTCGGCAAAGGCGATCAGCGTGTTGCCGTCCGGCAGCGGGTTGGTGATGTAGGTCAGCAGCGAGCCGTCCGAGCGGCGCATCTCGCCGGTGGTGGCCTGACGGGCAGCAGCGGACGGGTCGGTGATGTGCACCTTGATCGCGTCCCAGATATCCGCGTCATGGAACAGCGGAACGCAGGCTTTGATGATGTCATCATAGTCCGGCGAATCCTTGAGCAGGTCCGCCGGCAGGTCCCAGGCGCGCTGGAAGGCGCGGTTGTGCAGTTTGAGGCGCCCATCGCTGCCGAACACGGCCACCGCCTCGTGCAGGTTGTCGAGCGTCGAGCGTTGGGTCTTGATCAGCGCGTTGAACTTGGTCTGCAGGTCAAGCTGGACGGTGATGTCCTTGAACAGGAGAAGCAGGCCGCCCATCGGGTGGCGCTGGCGGGTGACGGAGAGCGTGCGGCCATCGGGCAGTGACCACTTGTCTTCCTTCACGCCGTCAAGATCGAGATAGTAGGAAATCTCCTCGGCGCGCCATTCGGCATAGTTCGGGCGGCCCGGCAGCTTGCGGCGCTCGCGCAACCGGTCGAGCAGCTGGCCATGGTTCGGGCGGTCAAGGAGGAAGGCCTCCTCAAGGTCCCACATGTCGCGGAAAGCCTTGTTGTAGAAGGTCAGCTTGCGTTCGGCGCTGAAGATCGCGACGGCGTCGGCGACATGGTTCAGCGTCTCGTCATGGGCGCGGACGTGGCGGTTGAGTTCCTCGCGTGCATTCTCCTGCGCGGTGACATCGAACGCCATCGCCCCTGCCCCGCCGGAAAGCGGGAAGGTCAGTACACGCATCGCCCGGCGATCGCCCTTCACGCCGATGTGACGCGTCTCGTCATGTTCCTGGCCATCGGAAATCGTCTTGCGGGCCTGTTCGGCAACCGACTGGTCGAGCATGGTCTGCTCTTCCAGAAGACGGTCGAGGCTGGAGACGTCGACAGCAGCAAGGTAGGCCGGGTTTGCCCATTGCAGGCGGCCCATGCCGGACACACGCCAGGCCGGGAACGGCGCCTTACGAAGCATGTCGAGAAACGCTGTAGGATCGCGGGCGATGACCTGGCGGGCTTCCTCGAACTTTCCGCGGGCGGAGCTTTCCTCTAGCCCCTTGATGGTGGAATCGGTGACCCAGACCACGGCGCGCGCGCCGGCCGTGCGGCCATCGGCTTCAAGGAAGCGGCCGGAGGGGCCAATGATTGTCAGCGAGAAGGCCGTGCCACTCTCGCGCAGCTCGCGCAGGCGAATGCGCAGCGTCGTGTCCTGCCCCGCTGAATCGCGGGCTTCGAGATCGGCAATGCCTTCCACGATCCGCACGGTCGGATTGTCTGAAATGGCGGCATCGGTAAAGCTGAGCAGGCCGGCAAGCGCGACGGAGGATCCGAACACGTCAGGCGGGGTGATCTCGTCGCCTTCCACTTCCAGCGCGTCGCCCTGCCAGACAAGAATAACGCCCGGATGCGCGCCCAACACAGACTTGAGCGCCGCATTCTCGGTTTCGCGTTCACCCGCGAGGTCCCGGTACTTCTTGGCAGCGCCGCGCGCGCCGTCCGAAACCCTGAGCGCCCAGAGCAGCGCGCCGAGGGCCAACATCGCGGTGCCGACCGCCATGATGATGGGCACTTGATCTGGGTTCATCGGACGCCCGCCTTTCCAAGCCAACGCATCGGCACCCCAGATTGGGGCGCGACTCGGGACAAGTTTATACTGGTTAACGAATGGCGCCGCGAGCGTTAAGGCAGGGTTAATTCGCGTCCTGCGAGGCTGCGCATGAAGGTTCCTTCAGACACCCCTTTGGCGCTGTAGAGGCCTGTTGCATAAACGCCACACCCGCTTAGGGTAACCATTGCCAAGCCTGAGGAGCCACCGATCCATGCGACGCATCCTGCCGCCCGTTCTGCTGTCAGCTCTCTTCCTGGCTGCCCTGCCCGTCTTCGCGCAGGCGGAAGGCGATGGGGACGATCTTGTCCGTTTGCCCGGCCAAGGCCTGGTGAAACCGGATAGCGCCCCCGCGCAGCGCAATATTGGCCGCCTTGTGCCCGGCGGCGGACTGTTTGCGAGCTTCGACACCAACAATGACGGCGTCATCTCGGCCATTGAACTCGAAACGGGGACACGCGCCGCCTTTCTCGCGGCGGACGCCAATGCTGACGGCCAGCTGGTAGCGCTTGAGCAGCTTGACTGGGCCGCTGATCTGCCGACCCGCGATGATACGCTCACCAATCCCGTCCGGTTTGACCCCAATCTGGACCGGGTTGTCACGTTCGAGGAATTCCGGGACGTCGTCTCGAAGCTCGCCGCCAACTACCAGGAATCGGATGGCCGCATCGAGATTGCGCGGCTTTCGGCACCCGAGCCCCGACCGGAACGTGGAGATCGCTGGTCGTCGGCGGGTGGCCCGCCGGCAGACCCTGCGGATGGCAGCCGTTAGTTCGCCCCGCTTGACACCGCCCGCGCGCCGGGCGACCCGCTCTCACCCATGACCCGTCTTTCCCTGCCGCCTGCCCGAGGCAAGCTGATCGAACACGCGCCTTTGGCACCCTATACCTGGTTCCGGGTGGGCGGACCTGCTGACGTGCTGTTCCTTCCGGAAGATGAAGCCGACCTCGCGGCGTTTCTTGGAGCGCTGGATCCTTCCATTCCGGTTACGGCACTGGGCGTGGGATCGAACCTGATTGTGCGCGATGGCGGCATTCCGGGCGTCGTCATCCGGCTGATGGGCCGGGCCTGGGCCGAAGTGATGAAGACAGGCGACCTTGAGCTGACAGCAGGCGCGGGCGCGCTGGATGTCGCCGTCGCAAAGTCCGCAGCCCGGCACGGCATGACAGGGCTCGAGTTCCTCTCCGGAATTCCCGGATCACTGGGCGGGGCGACGCGCACCAATGCCGGCTGCTACGGGCGCGAGCTGAAAGATGTGCTGGTCCGGCTGGAAGGTGTCAGCCGCGCCGGCGAGCGCCTTGTATTCGGCGAAGGCCATGCCCCGGTCCAGTTCGACTATCGCCATACCGACCTGCCGGAAGATTTCATCGTGACGCGCCTCGTCCTGCGCGCTGCCGGATCAGACGCCCCGGAGACAATCGCCGCCGCGATCGAGACGCTTCAGGCGCGCCGCGCCGAGACCCAGCCGATCCGCGAGAAGACTTCAGGGTCGACTTTCGCCAATCCAGACCCGCCCGGCACGCCCGACCAGCGCTCGGCCTGGAAGCTGATCGACGCTGCAGGTTGCCGCGGCCTGAAAGTCGCCGGCGCACAGGTCTCGCCGATGCATTGCAACTTCCTGATCAATACCGGCGAGGCAACCGCCGCTGATCTAGAAGCGCTCGGCGAACTCGTGCGTGCCCGCGTGCTGGAAACCTCCGGCGTCAGCCTGCGCTGGGAAGTGCGCCGCATCGGCCGGATACAAGCGCCTTAGAAAGTGCCTTTGAGCTCCACCGTGAAAATCGCCCCGAAAGCGCGCGCGTATTTTTCTGAGCGCAGTAGTGCGCCGTTTCGGTCGCCTTGGTAGACCTCGCGCCAGAACGTGTCGCGCTGGTTGAACAGGTTGCCGAGGGCAACCGTCCCCGTCATTCCGCCGATATCCTTGTGCTCCAGATAGACCATGGAAAAAGCCGGCGTATTGCCACCAAGCGCAATCTGATCGAGCTGGTATGACGGCTCCGACTTGAAACCCTCGATGATCGCCCCCCATGCAAATTCCGTGCCCGGAACATCTTGACGCAGTTCCGCGTTCCATTCCCAGATCAGGTGGGAGTTGATGGAGCGGCGTTCGCCGGTCACGGGATCGTCGACTTCCGTATCGTAGTAGCGGCCGTTGAAAGTCAGCTCCGCGCCTCTGAACCCGGATTTCTCGAGCTTCAGCGTGGTGTCGGTTTCAATCCCGAATGCTTTGCCGCTTTCGAGGTTGCCGGGCCCTGCCCCGGTGCCGATCGGCACCTGGTCGATCACGTCTTCAAGGTCAACGAACACGAGGCGTACGGTCGAAGCGCCCCAGTCCTTGAAGTCTTTCTCGGCCTCAAGGTTCAGCCGCCAGGATTGGCTGGGAACAATCTCCGGATTGCCGTCGACACCGTTCTCCTGCTCAAGATTGACCGACGAGATGAAGTCGAAGAAGTCCAGCTGGCCGACCCGCCGCTCGACTCTTGAGACAAGCTTCAGCGTATCGCTTTGCTGCCAGGACAGGCTGGCGGTGCCCTTGGGGCGTGTGAAGGCGCGCTTGTTCTCTGCGTCGCCGGTCTGGGACAGTTCGGAATACTCCGCGCCCACCGAAAACTGCAGATTCAGTTTCGGCGTGAGTTGCCGCCCATGTGTGAGGATGACCTCACCTCGGCGCTCCTCCACCCGCGAATTGGACAGGCCCAGGGGAATCTCCGTGAGCGGACCACCACCAACCGACTCGAACAGGTCGCTCTCAGCCTCGAGGAAATTGAAGGCACCCTCAGCCGAGAGGTTCAGGTCGCGCCCCTCCCCGATCGTCAACGCATATTCGCTGCGCAGGATATACTCGCCCTCATCAATCGTCTGCTCGAAACGCTGATCAAACTGACCTGTGCCATCGAGATTGGCAGTGCTGAAAACATCGACGAAGGGGCTGTGCTCGAGCCGTGCAAGGCTGATCAGTTTCAGCCGGCCGGGACCTGCATCGAATTCCACGTCACCACCGATCTCGCCGTTCCACTCGTCTTCCGACCCCTTGAAGAACCGGCTCCCTTCCGGGCCACCGACGGGAAACGTCTTCGAGATCTGCTTCTGGTTTGCTTCGGCCACTTGCGCCGAAGCGTTGAGATTGACGACGGTACCGCTCGCCGGTTTCCACGCCATCGATCCGGACAGGGTCACTTCATCTTCGATCGAGGTGAAGTCTTCATCGCGCCGTTCAATCAACGTGCCCGTGCCGTCCCAGATGTCGCGCCAGCCGGCATTGGCCCCGCGTCCGGGGGAACTATCAGCCTCAAAGGTCCAGCTCAGCGCGCCGCTGGCGCCAGACAGGGTAAGGTTCATCTCATCGAAGCTCGGCGGCAGGTTCTCCCGGATGCGCCACTTGTAGCGCCACGACCCGTCCAGCGCCCCCTTGCCGTCGGTGACGACGTTGACGACCTTGCCGGACAGGCCGGGAATGTCTGTCTGCGCGCCGTCGAGCACTTCGATCCGCACGACCCGGGCAACCGCGATCCGGCCAAGGGCGGCGTCCGCCCCGTTCGATTTGGCAGAGACCCGCTGGCCGTCGATCAGCACATTACCCCGCGCCTGGCCGAAGCCGCGATTGCCGCTGTCATCGCTGAGAATGGCAAAGCCGGGAACCCGGCGCACCATGTCGAGCGCATTCTGCGGATTGAACTGGGCAAAATCCGCAGCCGTGAAAGTGGTACGGTCAGTACCGGTCGTTTCAGCGATGGCTTCCGTTTGCGCATAGGCAAGCGGCAGACCGGTCAGCATCAGAACAGCAGCGGTTCCAAGCAGAAATCGTTGAAGCGGCATCTTTCTTCTCCCCTTGGGCGCACATCGAGCCTCGTTGCGAGCCACCCGGGGTTTGCCGATTTTCATTATCGATTTGTCGCTTATCAATAATGACTATGGATGTAGTCAATAGCCTTTCGCGTTTCACGAGATGATTTTTCTGTAATTCGCTCGTTTTCGGCCAGACAGTCGCCCCGGCCTCCCCTTTAAGCTGGTGTTCACCGCAGCGATCCATTCAGGAGGCTGGTGCACAGAACGTGGTTCAGGAGGATATTCGATGAAACGGGTGGCGGTTATCTATGGCGGCTGGTCTTCGGAACGCCCCGTGTCCCTCTCCTCCGGACGCCAGATGGCCGAGGCGGCCAGGACGGCCGGGTATGAAGTCACCGAGATCGACGCCACGCGCGACCTTGCCCGGCAGCTGGCCGAGGCGAAGCCGGACGCCGTGCTGAACGGGCTGCACGGACCCTGGGGCGAGGATGGCTGCGTGCAAGGCCTGCTCGAACTCATGGGCATCCCGTACTCCCATTCCGGTGTGCTCGCCTCGGCGCTCGCGATGGACAAGTTGAAATCAAAGGCCGTTTACCGTCAGGCCGGCCTTGATGTGGCGGAAGACCGCCGCGTCACTCGCGCCGAAGCTGCCGCCGCCCACGCCCTGAAGCCGCCCTACGTCATCAAGCCGGTTAACGAAGGTTCGAGTTTCGGCGTCCTGATCGTACGCGAAGGCACCAACAGCCCACCTCAGGAGCTGACCGGCCCGAACTGGCGGTATGGCGATTATCTGATGGCGGAAGAATACATCCCCGGGCGCGAGCTGACCGTTGCCGTTCTGGGCGACCGCGCCCTCGCCGTGACCGAGATAACGACCTTAAGGGACTATTACGATTTTGATGCAAAATACGCGGCTGGTGGATCGCAGCATGTGATCCCTGCGGATCTGCCCGCGCACGTGACCAAGGCAGCGATGGATGCATCGCTCAAGGCTCACCTCGCATTGGGATGCCGCGGGGCGACACGCTCGGACTTCCGTTACGATGAAAAGAAGGACCGGCTTGTGATCCTCGAAACCAATACCCAGCCCGGCATGACGCCGACCTCGCTCGTTCCCGAGCAGGCCGCGCATGTGGGCATGAGTTTCGTGGAGCTTGTCGCCTGGATGATCGAGGACGCTTCATGCCAAAGATAGAGCGCAACCAGACCGTACCCTCAGGCCGCCGTCCGCCGGCCACCATCGTTGACGAAGTGACGGGCGAGGAAGTCCGCGTTTCCTCTGTGATTTTCGGCATCGTCATGTTGGTGGCCATCCTCGTTGCAACGGCGGCCTGGATGGGTGGCTCCCTTTCACAGATCGGTTCGCGCTTCGGCGGTTTCGTGGATGACAGCGCCCGCCTCGTGGGCATGGACGTGAAAGATGTCGCGGTCATGGGCCTGAACGACAATCCCGTTCTTGCCGAAGAAGTGCGCGCCGCCGCCATGATCGAACCCGGCGAGAACATGTTCCGCGCGGACCCACACCTCATCCGCAGCCGCGTCGAGGCCACCAACAAGGTGCTCAACGTGCGGGTCCACCGTCTCTGGCCGGGCCAGGTCGTGATCCTTGCCGATGCGGCCGAGCCGGTTGCGCTCTGGCATGATGGCCGGCAGTGGCAGGTCGTCGACGGGCTTGGCCGCGTCCTTCCGGGCGCCCGCGCCGAAGACCATCCGGACCTCTTGCGCCTTGCTGGCCAGGGCGCGCCGGAAGCCGCGCCTCAACTCACCGCAGCCCTCGCCGCCGCGCCCGATATCAGCGGCCGCGTGGCCGTCGCCACGCGCGTCAACGGACGCCGCTGGGACATGCGCTTCATCAACGGCGTCACCGTGCGCCTGCCAGAGGATGACGGCCTTGAGCCTGCCATGCAGCGTCTTGCCAAGCTCCAGGTACGAACCGCCCTCACCGAGCGGCCGCTCGAGATGATCGACATGCGCAGCCAGGGCCGGGTGTATCTCCGGCTCGCGGAAGCTGCGGCCGAGCTTGCGGCCCCTGCTGCTACCGAAGAGGTCGCCGAGAACATCTGATGTCGGAGCTTTCCTCCAAGCGCCTCGCCCGCCTCAACGGCCGACCTACGGGGATCGTTGCCGCGCTTGATATCGGTTGCTCCAAGACCACCTGCCTTATCGCCCGTCCGGATACGGACAATCCAAGACGGATGAACATCCTCGGCGCCGGCCGTCAGCAGACGCGCGGCTTCTCCGGCGGCACGATTACCGACATGGAAGGTCTCGAGCGTTCGATCCGGCTCGCCGTCGAGGACGCCGAGCGCGAAGCGGGCGAGCCGATCAGCGAAGTCATCCTCGGCATCACCGGCCCGAAACTCTCCTCGCGCCTTTTGTCCGGCAGTATCGAAATCAGTGGCCGCACGATCACCGCCAAGGATGTGCGCCGGCTGCATTCACAGGTGCTTGCGCGTGCGGCCCAGCTGCCCGGAGCCAGGCAAGAGCAAGTGCTCTCGGCCTGGCCCGTACTCTACACGATCGACAAGGCTGCAGGACGAGTACGCCAGCCGGTCGGCATGATTGCCGGCGCGCTTACCGTAAAGATGTCGATCGTCTCTGCGCCCAAGGCCATCGTGCAGAACCTCGTCGAATGCGTTGGCCGGGCCCATCTTGGCGTGCGCCAGCTTGTGCCTTCCGCGATCGCCAGCGGCGCGGGCACGCTGATCGATGACGAGATCGAGAACGGCGCGGTCTGCATCGATCTCGGCTCCGGAGTTACTGCTGTCTCGGTCTATCTTCACGGGTCGCCTGCCTGGCTCGGCCTCGTGCCGGCCGGCGGCTCGCACGTCACATCGGACATCGCACAAGGCATTGGCACCACCTTCGCCGCGGCCGAGCGTCTGAAAAATGTCTATGGCACCGCCGATCTCGAAGGCCCGGGACTTGCCGAACGCATCGAGGCCCCTCGCCTCGGCGATGATGGCCGCCTCCACGCCTCGCGCCTCGAACGCGCCGACATCGCGCGCATCATCGCCCCGCGTATCGAGGAAATCTTCGAAATGGCGCGCGACCTGCTCGCCGCGAGCGACGTGAAGACCGTCCTGCCCCAACGCGTGGTGCTGACTGGGGGCGCGAGCCAGCTGCCCGGCGTGCGTGAAGTCGCCGGCCGTATTCTCGGCGCGCCGATCCGGCTCGGCCGTCCGGTCCTTGCAGAATCTTTAGGTGAGCAACTGGCAACGCCAGCTTTTTCAACGGCTTCCGGCTTGCTATTGTATCCGGAATTGGGGTTCGCAGACGCCGCGCGGGCTGGCGCGTCGTCATTGGAAACAGAGGCCGGAGGCGGCCGGGGTTGGATCAGCTTGGTGCTGCGCTGGCTGAAGGAAAATTTCTGACGCCAGTTCAGGTCACTTAAGCGTTTTTTAGCGGCGGGAAGGCATTCTCGCGGCTCAGCCAGCCCGGCCGACGCAGACGTAGAATGAGGCGCGCCATGACCCAGGAACTCAAACCCCGGATACTCGTGTTCGGAGTGGGCGGCGCCGGCGGCAATGCCATCAACAACATGATCGAGGCCAATCTGCAGGGCGTCGAGTTCGTGACCGCCAATACCGACGCGCAGGCCCTTTCGCGTTCGCGCGCCGATCACCGCCTGCAACTCGGCCTCGGCACGACGTCCGGCCTCGGCGCCGGCGCGCGGCCCGAGGTCGGCGCCAAGGCCGCCGAAGAATCACTCGACGAGATCCGCGCCCGCCTTGAAGGGGCACACATGGTCTTCATCGCCGCCGGCATGGGCGGTGGCACCGGTACGGGCGCAGCCCCGATCATCGCGCGCGCGGCGCAGGAAATGGGCATCCTGACGATTGCCGTGATCACCAAGCCGTTCGGCTTCGAAGGCGCACACCGGATGCGTCTCGCCGAAGACGGCCTCGCCAAGATCCGCGGCCATGTCGACACGATGATCGTCGTGCCGAACCAGAACCTGTTCCGTATCGCCAACGACAAGACGACCTTCGCGGATGCCTTCCGCATGGCGGATGATGTTCTGTATTCCGGCGTGCGCGGCATCACTGACCTGATCGTCATGCCCGGCCTGATCAACCTCGACTTTGCCGACGTCAGCGCCATTATGCGCGGCATGGGCACGGCCCTGATGGGCATGGGCGAGGCGACCGGCGAAGCCCGCGCCCTGGAAGCCGCCAAGCGCGCCATCGACAATCCGCTGCTCGACGATGTGACGATCAAGGGCGCCAAGGGCGTACTGGTGAACATCACCGGCGGCTATGATATGACGCTGTTCGAACTGGACGAGGCGGCCAACGAAATCCGCCGCGAAGTCGACCCCAACGCCAACATCATCCTCGGCTCGGCCTTCGATGCAAGCCTTGAAGGGCGCATTCGGGTGTCGGTGGTCGCAGCCGGTCTCGACGCTGCTGCACGCCGCCTGCCGGTTGCCCAGCCCATCGGCGCCCGCATCGTCCTGCCCGCCGGGCCGGCTGCTGAACCGGTCGTTGATGTCCTCGCCCTTGCCGAGATTGCCTCGATCGATCCGGAACCTGAAATCGAGGAAGAACTCGACATCGCTCCGGCCACGGCCGAAGCAGAAGCCGCCTATGCCGAAACCCGCGACGACCGGCCGAAGGTCGTCACGCCGCCCCGCGCGCCCGCAGCGCCGGCTGCCGGAATATTCTCCGAACGCGTTGACGCCCCCGCCCCGGATATGCCGGTTCGCAGCAACGAGCCGTCCGCCTCCGGCTTTGCAAACCTCTTCGGTTGGCGCCGGCCCGCCCCTCAGGGCCAGAACGATGCCGGCCCTGCTCCCCGCAGCACCGGCGCAAATGCCCCGATCATCTCTTCGCCGGACGATCACCCGGAGCCAGCAGCGTTTGATGATGCCGATCTGGCGATTCCCGCTTTCCTGCGCCGCTCTGCCAATCATTGACGGCGGGTGTTGCCCTTGGGCGACACATTTCCCGCAGGTTAAATATATATTGAATCAAGGCTTTATGCCTAATTCCACCCTGTCGCTGTAATACGGCGAAACATCCCGTGTTTTGAGTGCGGCATGTACCCGGTCCATCTAGGGTCCATGAGTATGCGTAACGGGCTGAGGACCGAAACAAAGATGGCGGGTGATCGGCAGACAACCATTTCGCGCAAGGTCACTTGCGCCGGCGTCGGTGTCCACTCGGGCGCACGCGCGCGTCTCACGCTCCTGCCCGCGCCGGTCAATTCAGGCATCCGCTTCGTGCGCACCGACGCACCTGCCGGCACTGGCGAAATCCTCGCGCATGCTGAATACGTTTCCGATACGCAGCTCGGCACGACGCTCAGCAACGATCATGGCACCTCGGTCGCAGTCGTTGAACACCTCCTGGCGGCAATCGCCGGCCTTGGCATCGACAACCTGCGCATCGAGATCGATGGTCCGGAAGTGCCGATCATGGATGGCTCGTCCTCGGTCTTCTATGAACTTCTCATGGAAGCCGGCCAGAAGGCACAGAGCGCTGCCCGCCGCCGCATCCGCGTGCTGGAAACGATTGAAATACGGGAAGGCCCGAAACGCGCTGTCCTGTCGCCGACCAATGGTGATGTGCTGACCCTGCGCGCGCGCATCGAGTATGACGACCAGCATATCGGCGTTCAGCAGATGGCCATGCGCCTTGCGCCCGGCATGTTTGCCCGCGACCTCGCCTTCGCGCGCACTTACGGTTTCGCCCGCGATGTCGAGATGCTGCAATCCATGGGTCTTGCCCGCGGCGGTTCTCTCGAGAACGCCGTCGTGATCGGTGAAGATGGCGTGATCAACCCGGAAGGCCTGCGCAGCGAAGACGAGTTCGTGCGCCACAAGATGCTGGATGCGGTGGGCGACCTGATGCTCGCTGGCGCGCCGATTGCGGGCGATTATGACGCCGTGCAACCCGGCCACGCACTCAACAACAAGCTGGTGCGCAAGCTGCTCGCGACGCCGTCGGCCTGGTGCTGGGAAGAGGCAGGCGTTCCGGCGCAACTCGAGCCTGCCCGCGTCGCGGTTTAGCCTTACAATTCAGGCAACGGGGCGGCCGGAAGGCCAGAGGTGATCAACCCATCAGGCGCCGGTCGTCGGCATTGGTATCGTTGCCGCCAGAGGCCAGCGCGTCTTCATCTTCTTCCCCGCGGCCCGCGAGCGAGCGCACCAAGGCCATCAGATGGGTTCGAACGCGCTCGTCCTCAATCCGCGAGAAATTGCGCACCAGATCGATGACGGCGCGCGACGATCCACCGGCCGGTTCTGTTTTCTCGGCGGCTCCGAAGAACCAGCCGGGCTGGACTTCCAGAACCTCGGCGATCTGTGCGAGCCGACCGGCGCTGACCCGGTTGGCGCCGGTCTCGTATTTCTGGATCTGCTGGTAGGAGATGCCGAGCGCGTCGGCGAGCTGATCCTGCGTCAGGCCCAATAGTATCCTGCGGCGGCGCATGCGCTCGCCTACCTGGCGATCTACCGTGTTTGCGTCGCTGAGCTTTCTGCTGGTCATCCGTCTACCTGTCCTAAATGCTCATGGCGCACACCCGGTTGGGGCGAGCGGGCCCATGCTCCGGAGCATTGCGGAGTTGATTCTCGCCCGTCTGACATAGACTTCCCTGCTGCAACGGCAAGTCCCATTCGGCCTGAAGCTGGCCGACTGGGCATTGCAGGGCCCCAAGCCTGCCATTCAGGCCTTGGAAAGACCTTCGCATTCGGGCTAATCAGACACCAGCAATCCTTGTTCAGAAGCTCGATACAGGCCGCCGCACATGTCCAGACTGACAACGCTTCCCTTGGCCGTCGCAGCCTGCGCCCTTGCCTTGTCGGCCTGCCAGTCGTCCGGCCGCAATGCGCAGCTCGCTTATGTCGAGCGTCCGGTCGAACAGCTGTATAATCAGGCTGCGAGCGAGCTCGACTCCCGCGACTATCCGAATGCGATCCTTTTGTTCGAGGAAGTCGAGCGCCAGCACCCCTATTCGGAGTGGGCCCGCAAGGCGATGGTGATGTCCGCCTACGCCTCCTACAAGACCCGTGACTACCCGACCGCAATTGCTGCGGCCGAGCGCTACCTTGCCCTCCACCCGGGTGGCTCGGAGGCCGAGTATGCCTATTACCTGATTTCGCTCTGCCATTTCGACCAGATCATTGATGTCGGCCGTGACCAGGCAACCACAGAAGCCGCACGCACGGCGCTCAACGATATCGTGCGCCGCTTTCCGGAGAGCGAATACGCCAAGGACGCGCGGATCAAGCTCGACATGGTCAACGACCAGCTCGCCGGCAAGGAAATGACCGTCGGCCGCTGGTACCTGCGTTCGAACCAGACCCTGTCGGCCGTCAACCGCTTCCGCAATGTGATCGAAACCTACCAGACCACAAGTCACACGCCTGAAGCCCTGCACCGCCTCGTCGAGGCCTACCTGACGCTGGGCCTCAAGGATCAGGCGATGGCGGCCGGCGCGACGCTTGGCTACAACTACCCCGACAGCGACTGGTACCGCATGAGCTACCGCCTCCTGACCAATGAAGGCGTCGACCTTGAATCGATCAGTGCCTCGCAGCGCCGTACGTTGATCCAGCGGCTGATTCCCGGCGGAAAATAATCCGTCAGCGGAGGTTTAGCCCTCGCCGATCAATTCCAGCCATTCGGCTTCAGTCATGGTACGCACGCCGAGACTTTCGGCTTTGGCGAGTTTTGACCCCGCCCCCGGCCCCGCCACCAGGATGTCGGTCTTGGCCGAAACCGAGCCCGCAACCTTTGCACCCAGCGCGCTCGCCCGCGCCTTCGCCTCATCGCGCGTCATCCGCTCCAGCGTGCCGGTGAAGACCACCGTCTTGCCGGCAACCGGGCTGTCCGAGGCGGCGGGCACTTCATCCTCGATGGTGATTTCCGCGAGCAGCGCGCCCAGCATGTCCCGGTTGTGCGGCTCGGACTCGAACTGGATCAGCGCCGAAGCGGCGGCCTCTCCGATCCCGTCAATCCCCGTAAGGTCCTGATAGCCCTCGCTGCCGGGCCCGCCTTCCGCAGCGCGGCATACCGAATCCCAGAACGCCTGCCAGTTCAGGAACCCGCGCGCGAACTGGCCCGACGTCGTCTGGCCAACATGCCGGATGCCCAGCCCGTTGAGGAAGCGCGCAAACGGCACGCTGCGGCGCGCATCAATCGCGCCGTAAAGCTTCTTGGCAGACGCTGCGCCGAACCCGTCCCATTCTTCCAGCGGCGGCAGGCCTGCGGCTTCGATATTCGTCCGCAGGCAGAAAATATCCTGCGGCGTTCGCAACACGCCTTTCTCGAAGAAAAGCTCGATCTGCTTTGCGCCCAGGCCATCAATATCCAGCGCCTTGCGCGAGACGAAGTGTTTCAGCCGCTCCACCGCCTGCGCCGGGCAGATCAGTCCGCCCGAACAGCGCCGGCGCACATCCGCCACACCCGCCTCGTCAATCTCGCGCACCGCCGCCGAGCCGCAGGCGGGGCACACATCCGGCATCGTCCAGACGGGCCCCTGCCCGGCCTTCACGACACGCAGGACTTGCGGGATCACGTCGCCCGCGCGCTGGATCTCGACCGTGTCCCCCGGCTTCACGCCGAGGCGGGCGATCTCGTCTTCATTGTGCAGTGTCGCGTTCGAGACGACGACACCGCCGACGGTCACCGGCTCGAGCCGCGCAACCGGCGTGAGCGATCCTGTGCGGCCAACCTGTATGTCGATGCCCAGAAGCGTCGTCGTCGCCTTCTCGGCGGGGAACTTGTGGGCAATTGCCCAGCGCGGCGCGCGGCTCACGAAGCCGAGGCGCTGCTGCCAGTCGAGCCGGTCAACTTTGTAGACGACGCCGTCGATATCATAGGGAAGCATCGCCCGGCGTGCCTCAATGTTCCGGTAACAAGCGAGGATATCGTCGACCGTCTCGATACGGAGCATCAGCGGATTGGTGACGAACCCCCATTCGGCAAACTTCGCGACAGCGCCGGACTGCGTCTCGGAAAATGGCTCGCTGACCGCGCCCCAGGCATAGGCAAAGAAGCGCAGCGGGCGCGACTTCGTGATCTCGACATCCAGCTGGCGCAGGCTCCCGGCCGCTGCATTGCGGGGATTGGCAAACACCTTACGCCCGGCGGCACTCTCACGCGCATTGAGAGCCGCAAAATCCTCCTTCGCCATGTAGATTTCGCCGCGGATCTCGATCGACGCCGGCCAGTCCTTGCCGGCGAGGCGCCCCGGAATGTCGCCCAGCGTGCGGGCATTGGCCGTCACATCTTCGCCGGTCTGCCCGTCGCCGCGCGTCGCCGCCCGGACGAGTTTTCCCTTTTCATAGGTGAGGCTCAGCGACAGGCCGTCGATCTTGGGCTCCGCCGTGAAGGCCAGCACCGTGTCCTCCGGCAGCGCGAGAAAGCGCCGGATGCGCGCCGCAAAGTCCGCCACATCTTCATCCGTGAACGCATTTTCAAGGGAGAGCATCGCAATGCCGTGGCGGGCCTTGGAAAAACCGTCGCCGGCTTCCGCCCCGACCCGGAGCGACGGGCTGTCTTCCCGCTTCAGATGCGGAAAGCGCGCCTCGATCTCGCCATTGCGCAGCCGCAGGGCATCATACTCGGCATCGGTCAGCGTCGGCGCGTCGTTCTGGTAATAGGCGGCGTCAGCCTCGGCGATGTCCTGCGCCAGCCGCGCCAGCTCGGCGGCGGCTTCTGCCTCGGTCAACTCGCTCGCTGCCTTCACGCCGCTCATGCATCCTCCAACAACCTCCCGGCTGCTGCCCGCGCTTCATCGGTGATCTCGGCGCCGGACAGCATGCGGGCAATTTCTTCCTGCCTGCTGCCCGCATCTAGCGTGGTGAGCCGTGTCCCGCCAGCCTTGGCGGATTTTTCGACGAGCCAATGCATATCCGCCGCCGCCGCGACCTGAGGACTGTGCGTTACAGCGAGCACCTGGCGCGACGCCGACAGGCGCACCAGCCGCTCACCGATCGCCGCTGCCACGGCGCCGCCGACGCCCTGGTCGGCCTCGTCAAAGATCAGCGTGCCGGCACTTCCCGCTTCCGCCAGCGCGCATTTCAGCGCCAGCGACACCCGTGCCAGTTCGCCCCCGGACGCCACCTTGCGCAGCGGCCCGAAACCGGCGCCCGGATTGGTCTCCGCCTCCAGTTCGACACGCTCGGCCCCGAATGCCCCAGCCTCATCCGGCAGCAACGGGATAAGCGCGGCACGGATCGTCGCTCGGCCAAGTTTCAGCGGCGCAAGCTCCGCCGCAATCGCCGTCTCGAGCCGCGAGGCCGCCGCCCGGCGCGCCTCACTCAGCGCATGTGCGGCGCTGTGCCAGCGGGTATCCGCCGCGCGCTCTGCCTTGCGCGCCGACGCGAGGCCCGCCTCGCCCGCCTCGGCAAGGTCCAGCCGCGCCTCGAAGGCCGCCAGCTGCGCATCCAGTTCGTCCGGGCTGCTATTCAGTTTTCGCCCCATCGCCCTGAGCGCAAACAGCCGCCCTTCCACGCCTTCAAGATCGCCGGAGTCCATCGGCAGGCGCTCGAGCCGCGCGACCGCGCCCTCCGCCTCGCGCACTTCAATCAGCGCGCGCTCGATCGCCTCGGACGCCGCCTTCGCCGCCTCCGGCAGCGCGCCGCTTGCGCCTTCAAATCCCGGCAGCCGACAGATCCGCTCCGCCGCCCGCGACGCCTTCGAAAGCGCCGATTCCGCATCTGCCGCCGCCAGCGCACTGGCCGCCTCGGCTACCGCTTCCAGCACGCGCTCGGATTGCATCAGCACCGCGCGTTCTGCCGCCAGCGCCGTTGCCTCGCCCGCCTGCGGCGCGAGCTTGCGCAGCTCCGCTACGATCTCCTCCAGGAACAGCTGCGTGTCAGCGGCCACCTGCGCTTCGGCCTCCAGCGCCTCACGCGCTGCCCGCGCCTCGAGCCGCACGGCATGCGCCGCCGCGCAAGCGGCCAGCAGCGCCTCATTGCCGGCAAACTGGTCCAGCAAGCGGCGATGCGTTGCCGGGCGCATCAGGCCCGACGCCGCATGCTGTCCGTGTACCTCCACCAGCAGCTCGCCTGCCTCCGCAAGCAAGGCCGCGCCGACCGGCTGGTCATTGATGAAGGCGCGCGCCGGGCCCTCCGTGCGCACCAGGCGTTTCAGCGTCAACGTTTCGCCCGGCTCCGCCGAGACGCCTTGCGCCGACAGCAGCGCCCATACCGGATGCGAGGCGGGCGGCGCAAACTCCGCCGCCACGCTCGCCTGCGCGGCGCCGTGCCGGATGACCGACCGGTCTGCCACGCCGCCGAGCGCCAGCGACAGCGCATCAAGGATGATCGATTTGCCTGCCCCGGTTTCCCCGGTCAGCGCGGTGAAGCCTTCCCCCGGCGAAAGATCGAGCCGGGAGATGAGGACGAAATCGCGAATTGACAATGAGAGCATCATGGGGACCCTCCGTATCACAAGAACAAAACCGGAACAAGCGGGAGGCGCATTGAATCTCGCTTGCACAGCCGTGCGGCTTGCTTTCATCTGGACCGCAGACGTGGCGTGGCCGGGGGAGACGGTGTGAACGCAGCAAAGTTGCTGATGCGGGCCGCAGGATGTGCCGGGCTCGTTCTCACCGCGATTGCGGTTTGCGCGTTCTGGTATCTCGGAGCGGCATGGCTTGCGGGCAAACTGCCGCTGGAAGGAAAGCTGGCGGAGGTGCCGCCCGCCCGTCCCGCCGCCTACCTGTGCGAAGCCGCCTTCCATACCGACATCGCCCTGCCGCTCGACGGCGAAGTGATCAACTGGCGCAAGGAATTCCGCGGTTACCTGCCGGACTATCTCCCGCGGGATACCTATCTCCTGTTCGGCTGGGGCGATTCCGTCTTCTTCACGAAAGTTCTGTTCCCGGAGGATCTGACGACAGAACGCGCCCTCTCCGCCCTTGCCGGAATGAACCCGGTCGCGATGCGCATCGTGCCCGTCTATGGCTCCGATGTGCGCTCGGTCTGTCGTCCGTTGCCGGGCGGCCAGGAAGCCAAGACTGTGCTGATCGAACAGATCCTCGGCAGCCTGCGCACCAACATGGATGGTAATTACCAGTCGATCCCGACCGATGTGAGAGGCGAGCTGTTGCTGGCGGCCAAGGGCCGCTACAGCCCCTTCAACACCTGCAACCAGTGGACTGCCCACGCGCTCGGCAAGGCCGGCCTGCCGCGCGCGAGCTTCGCGCCCTTTGCCTGGAGCGTGACTGAGCCCCTGACCCGAGTGAACGGAGACGCGCCCGATGGCTGATGGCGAAACGCGGCCCTGCCCCGCTTGGTATGCCGAGCCGCAACTCGGCATCTTTATCCATTGGGGCATCTTCACCATCCCCGCCTGGGCCCCGCGCGGGCGCGCCATCCACGAACTGATAGGCGACGATTTCGACATGAGCGCGGTGCTGACGCCTTATTCGGAATGGTACGAGAATGCCTTGCGCGTCGAAGGCAGCCCGACGCGCGCGCGCCACAAAGAGCTCTACGGCGACAAGCCTTTCACGGACTTCCGCCCGGAATTCGACGCCGCCGCGGAAGCGTTTGACGCGAACGCCTGGGCAGACTTTTTCGTGGAATGCGGCGCGCGCTATGTCGTCTTCGTCACCAAGCATCATGACGGCTACTGCCTCTGGCCCACCGATGTGCCCAACCCTCACCGGCAGGGCTGGAACACCGCGCGGGATTTCACCGGCGAGCTTGCAGACGCCGTGCGCGCCCGCGGGCTGCGCTTCGGGGTATACTATTCCGGCGGCCTCGACTGGACCTTCCGCAACACGCCGATCGCCAATATTGGCGACATGTTCGCGTGCGTGCCCACGGAAGACGACTACCGCGAGTATGCCTTTGCCCAGTCCAAGGAACTGATTGACCGCTACAAGCCGTCCGTCTTCTGGAACGACATCTGCTGGCCGAACGGCGAGGATGTGCCCCGCCTGATCGATTACTATTACAGCGTCGTGCCGGACGGCGTGGTCAATGACCGCTGGTTTGCAAATGAGGGCTTCTTCAATTCCCTGCGCGATCCTGCCGCCCGGGCCGGCTTCAATGCCATGCTGAAAGCCCGCACCGCCGGCGGCAAGCAGGAAGAGACCCCCGCCCCCTATGCTGATTTCCGCTGCGTGGAGTTCGGTCTCGGTGTCATTCCGAAGGAGATGAAATGGGAAGCCTGCCGCGGCCTCGGCCTCGGCTTCGGCTACAACACCGACGAACTTCCGCAGGACTTCCTCGATGCACAGGGCCTGATTGATCTCTATACGGACGTCACCCGCCAGCGCGGCAATCTCCTGATCAACATAGGCCCCCGCGCCGATGGTTCGATCCCGGACCTGCAGACCGCGCCGCTGCGCGCCTTGGGCAAACGCCTGAGAGCATGACCCGGCTCCAGCGCATCATCCTCGCCCTCCTGCCGCCGGGCTGGCGGGCCGAGGCAGAGGCGGACTCGCGCGCCTGGCACGCCACCTGCGCCGCCTGCGGAACGACGACCTCGATTTGGGACCTCGGCGGCTTACGTTGGAAAGGCAACGGAAACCGCGCCTCAGGAATGCGCTGCAAGGCGTGTGGAAAATTCGGCAGGCACGACTTCCGCCGCCTGCCGCAATGAAAGGACGGACGGCGTGATCGATTATCAAGGCAAGGTTGCCCTTATAACGGGCGGCGCGTCCGGCATCGGCAAGGCGCTCGCTGAAGCGCTCGTGGCAAGGGGCGCGCATGTCATCATCGCCGACATCAAGGCGGACACAGCCAGCGCCGTGGCTGAAGAGCTGAACGGACTCGCCCTCCCCGTCGATCTGGCCGACGACGCAGCGACCGCCGCGCTGATCACACAGGCCTACGACTGGAAGGGCCAGCTCGATCTCGTCTTCGCCAATGCCGGCTATGGCCGCAACAAGCGGATGCTGAAGGAGCCTTTCGACGAGGCGACGATGCACCTCTTCGCGGTCAATCTCTTCGCACCCCTCCGCCTCGCCCAGGCCTACGCGGCGGCCCTGACAGCCCGCGGCGCGCGCGGCCGCTTGATGATCACCGGCTCGGAAAACTCGCTCAGCCTGCCGGGCGCGGTCCGCCGCAACGGCCTCGGCGCTTATGGCGCCACCAAGCACGGCGTCCTGATCATGGCGGAATGGCTGCACGAAGAACTGCGCGGCGAAACGATGGACGTCCACATCCTCCTGCCCGGCGGCGTCTACACACCGCTGATCTCCAAACACATCCCCGACCCGGAAAAACTCCCGCCGGAAATGAACATCATCACGGCCGAGCGCTGCGCCGAGATCGCCCTCAAGGGCATGGACCTCGACCTCTTCTACATCCCCACTCATGCTCACGTCGCGGACGATATGCGCCCACGCACCGAAGGCGTGCTGGCCGCCCTTGCAGCGCTGGGGCTGACCTGACGCCTACGGACTTTCGGGCAAAAGCCGGAATGTCAGCTTGGCAGGTCCATCAGGAAGGTGCTGTCGGTCGCAAAGCCCGACAGCACCCGGTATGCCAAGACGCCGTCTTTCAGCGCGAGCAGTTCGATCTCGGCGCCGTCATGCTCAATCTTCGCCGGGAATACCTGATCCGCCTTGATCACGATGGGCTGTTCCTTGACCGGCATCGGCTGATTGCCCGCAAGATACATGGGCTCAAGCTGCGCGCCTTCTGCCGTCACCACGAACCTGAGTGCAACGAGCGGCGCGCCTTCCGTATCGGCATCGCCCTGCGGCAGCGGCCGGAATCTTGCCGGCTCGGTCACCTTGTAGGTAAGCTGCGGATCCCAACGTTCGATCTTCCTGAAAGCCGTCGTCGTCTGACTGAGGCCGATCCCGTCCGACACAAAGAAGAAGACAGACGAGGAACGAACGCCCGAGCCCAGTGCAGCGTCAACGTCATCCGCGGGCGTCTTCAGTTCCTCGAACCGGAAACACACGCGGCCCGTGCCCTTGGCGTTCGGATTGAGGCGCGGCGACCAGACGGCCGGGCGATCGAACGAACAAAGCACGAGCGCCGTTTCCGAACCGACATTGATCGCCGGGAAGAACTTGAGGCCTGCTTTCAGGTCAACGGTCCGTGCCTGCACGGCGAGGCTGACATCACCGTCCGGCACAACGGAATTCTCGAGAACATACGCACCGGCATTGCGAACCGCTTGCTGCAGGATGACGTCGCCTGACTTTGCGGTGCGGATCGTCGCCTCTAGCGGCGCGCCCGGGTCGGCGAGCAAGGCCGCATCGACGCCCTGTTTCGTCCCGATCGGATAGACCGAATCCGGCGTAAGAGACACGCATCCTGAAAGCGCGGCGGAGAGGAAAAGGCTGGCGAGAACCGGCCGCTTTGATCGATGAATTTTCATTTCTGTTCACCTTCGACGGAGGGCGATTGCGTTACCTTGGCGGCGTTCTCGAGTGCGGCCTTGATGGCGGCGTCGTCCGCCGCATCGCGCGCTTCGGCGGCGCCTGCGAGGCCGATCCGGTTGACCGAAAGCGTTCCCTTCTTGGCAACGCCGCACACGCGCATGAATCCGGCGCTGCCTTCGGTCCAGCGTGTTTCCTGCGTCGGGTAAACGATGACCGGTTCTCCCTTGAGTTCGGGATAGTTCTGCCGTGTACGCTCAAATTGCGCGAGAACATCGGCTTCCGAATGCTTTTCTGAAAGCCGCGTCACAGCGCCCGGTGGCACAGCATCGCGGGACGACAACAGGTTGATCTTTCCGGGCACCAGATCGAAAGTCGGGGCGCCGCCCTCCTGGCAGAACCAGGCCGAACCTGACGAATACCCGTTATAGGTATTCCAGCTGACACTAGTTGCCGCATAGGTTCCAGCCGGCACCTTCTTGATCAGGAAGTTGATCTCGTCGTTGAGCACCCAGACGGAGGACTTCTCATTCTCGGGACGCTTCATCTTGTCACCGATGCCCCACGCGCCAAAGCCGAGAAGGACGCCCCCCTCGGTAAAGTCGGTTCGGTCGGCATTCAGCGGCTGGAACTCGTAGCCTCCGCCAGTCCCGATCGGACCGATGGCGAGAATGAGAACGGCATCCTTGCTGTCCGCGCTGAATGAGACTGCGCTGTCCGTTGCGCCGGAAGAGGCACCCGCCGCATCGAACGCGATGTCGGTGGGCGCCGTCGCGCAGGCCGACAGTACTGCCACCACTGCCGCAGCCAAAATTCTGTTCATGCCAGCGTCCCCCGACTCTCGGCATCGAGGATAAAGCTCTGTCGATTGACTTCAAGTGCCAGGCAATTGGCTCAATGTCGCTCCGCCAAGCCGCCGGTCAGGAGGCCCGCTCAACCACAACCGCCACAGGCTTGCGCATCGCGCCGTGACGGCCCTTGAAGCGCACTTTCTCGCCAACCCGCGGCGCGCGCTTGAATCCGTCTGCCTGGAAGCGGACATGCCCCTTCACCCGGTCGCAGCGGATGTAACCGAACGCGCGCTGGCGATCGTAATGGATCACGTTGCCCGAGACCCATTCCTCGGGATTGAGATCCGGTCCGGCCGGCAAGGCGGGCGCCGAAACATCCGCCGCCTTGAGCGGAGCTGCCGCCGTAGATTTCTGCACCGGCGCCGCGAGGGCCGCGCCCGGCGCGCGCTTCTTGCCGAACACTGCGATCATCAGCAGCACGAGCACGAGCAGCGACGCAAGCGCACCGCCGCCGATCACGGCCAGCTTTGCCTCATCGCCCCAGTCTGCAGGCAACAGGTCCATCACCCGGCCAAGCACCGACTCCATTTCCAAGACAGCCTCCCTGATTTTGGAGAACGTTAGGAGACTCGCGGCGCGGCCCCTAGCCTGCCCGAGCGTTCAGCCCTGGGGAAATCAGCCGCTGCCCAATTTTCGTGCAGGTCTGATCCATCTCTTGAACGCTGGCACCCGCAGCGCCGTCAGGTCAGCTCACTGATCGTGGCAAGGGCATCGTCGTCTTCGGAATGCACGTGTCCGCCCGTAGCGCCATAGCGGATTCGCAAGAGGTGATTGAGATCACGCGAGGCAGCAACGCCGGCATAGGCAAACCAGATCACACCGATCAACATCGACAGCATTACCGCGAGTGGCAGGAACACTGCCAGCGGCGGCAGGCTCGTGAGGAACGCCTCAATGCTGCCAGGCAGGAATTGGTTGACCAGTACAAGCGCGCCAATCGGGCCGGAGATATTGGCGACCAGCGTCAGTCGTAACGCAGACATGGCCTGATCATGATTGACATCGCCTAGCAGGACCAGGCGGCCAAGCTGCGCCCTGCCAATCCCGGCAATCAGCGGAGCAAGCCGGCGCGCCGGCTGCGACCGCGTAAGCTTCAGCATCCGGGATGCACCGGTCCTCGAGGCGATGCCTGAAAGCCAGGTCCTATCCGCTCGTATGAAGGCCCAGTTCGAAAAGACCGGCGCGATCCGGTTCCAGATCGCGTCATCATCCTCCGGACCAGCGGGATTCATATCTTCGCGCACGCCGCCTTCAGCCAGTCCTTGACCTCGCCGTCGAGTTTCCGGCTGAGCAATTTCCAGACGCGCTTATGATAATCATTCACCCACTTGCGCTCGTCCTTGCTGAGCAGCTTCACATCGATCAGCCCCCGCGCCAGCGGCGCAAAGGTCAGACATTCGAAGCCGTGCATCGCAATCTCGCCGCCGGGGATTTCCGACGCCGGCGTCACGTATTGCAGGTTCTCGATCCGGATGCCGTATTCGCCGGCCTTGTAGAAGCCTGGCTCGTTCGAGACGATCATCCCCGGCATCAGCGGCACCGCGTTCCACGGCTTGGCAATCCGGTGCGGGCCTTCGTGCACGCCGAGATAAACACCGACGCCGTGCCCTGTGCCGTGCTGATAGTCTAGCCCCGCCTGCCACAGCGCATGCCGCGCCAACACGTCGAGATGCGTGCCGGTGGTGCCCGGCGGAAAGCGAACAGCCGCCAGCGCGATATGCCCTTTCAGCACCAGCGTGTAGTGCTTGATCATATCCTCCGAGGGCGGACCAATCGGAACTGTCCGCGTCACATCCGTCGTGCCGTCGAGATACTGCCCGCCGCTGTCGATCAGGAACAGCGAGCCGCGCGCCAGTTTCCGGTTCGACGCGGTCGACACACGGTAATGAGGCAGCGCACCGTTCGGCCCTGCCCCGGAAATCGACGGGAAGGAGAGATCATTCATGCTGCCGAGGTCTTCGCGGAAAGCCTCGAGCTTCATCACCGTGTCGATCTCGGTGACCTCGCCACTCTGCGCTTCTGTATCGAGCCAGTGTAGAAATTTCGTCAGCGCAATGCCGTCGCGCGCATGCGCCGCCGTCGTGCCCTTGATCTCCGCCGCATTCTTGCACGCGCGTGGCAGGGCCACGGGATCGCGCTGGCGCAGGATTTTCGCGCCCACCGCGCCCAGCCGGTCAAAGAACCAGGCCGACGCCACGTCCGGATCAAGGCTCACCGTCTTGCCCGAAAGCGAAGCGAGACCATCCTCCAGCTGAGACAACGGCCGCAGCGTGACCGTGTTGCCGAGATGCCGGCGCAGCGCGCCGTCCGTCTTCGCCTCGTCGATGAACAGCTCGGCCGAACCATCCGCATACAGAATGGCGCGGCCGAGCGGCAGCGGCGTGCAGCTGACGTCTCCGCCCCGGATATTGAACGCCCAGGCCAGAGACGCCGGCGAGGTCAGCACCGCCGCCTCGGCCCCGTCCCGCTTCAGCTGCGCGCCGACCGCTTCCAGCTTGTCGGTATGCGCCGCGCCGGCATGTTTCACGGCATGAGGCACAACCTTTTCCATAGGCTGCAGCGGGCGGCCCTTCCAGGCCTTGTCGATCGGGTTTTCGGCCACCGCGACCAGCTCTGCCCCGGCCTTCGCCGCCGCCGCGCTGAGCGCCGCCACATCATTCGGGCTCATCAGGCGCGGATCATAGCCAACCCGCTTGCCGCGCAACGACTGCTTCGCCAGCCAGCCGAACGCGCCGGGCTCTGGAATGCCCTGCACCTCGACCAGCGCCGGATCCGTCTGGTCGGCAGCCTGCAGCGTGTAGCGCCCGTCGGCAAACAGGACAGCCTTGTCGGTGAACACGAAAGCCGAGCCGAACGAGCCGGTGAACCCCGTCGCCCAGGCGAGGCGCTCGTTAGCGTCCGGCAGGTACTCGTTCTGGTACTCGTCGTCATGCGGCACATAGAGGCCATCGAGACCTTGCGCGGCGAGTTCGCGGCGAAGGAGCGGAAGATGGGCCCGGCCGTCCTGCGGCCCGCCCTTGATGTCGAATGTCTGTCTCATGAGTGTGTCTTAACCCGATGCTGGCTCTCCGGAAAGGAACCGAGCCATGCGAATTCTCATATCAATTTTCAGATTGCCATCCGGAATTGTTTATCCCGCACAACCTATAGAGCGGCCACGGCAACATGCTGCAGCGCAGCAAGAATGGTTTCTGAGACGCTAACTGGATCGCGCTGGTTGCCCATATCGATGGGCATCTCCGGATAAGAGCCTAACTCCCTCTCACATCTGGAGGCCCCCGCCGACACGGGGGTCCAGTGCACTGGGTGAAAGAACCCTAACCCTTTTTGGCAAACACCAGCGTCGACCAGCCGTCGCGCTTGATCTTGCGCTGGAACAGCATGCCATGTCCCTCGAACGCCGCGCGGACAGGGGCTGCCTGATGGTGAAGAAGACCTGACAGGATGATCGCCGCCCCCGGCGCCGACAGGCGCTGGATTTCCGGCGCGAGGCCGATCAACGGCTTCATCAGGATGTTCGCGAACACCGTGTCATAGGGCCCAAGGCGCCGCATGTTCGGCGTGTTCGCCCCGCGCACATGGTGAACGAAGAAGCGGCTCACCTTGTTCTTGCGCGCGTTCTCCCGCGCCACGAACACCGAGTCCCGGTCGATGTCGCTACCCGTGGCGAGCTCCGCGCCCACTTTCAGCGCCGCGATCGCCAGCACGCCCGAGCCTGTGCCGAGGTCCAGCACCCGGCCAACCTTCCGCCGCCGGCGCACATCCGCCAGCGCCAGCAGGCAGCCGAGCGTCGTGCCATGATGGCCCGTTCCGAACGCGGGGCCCGCCTCGATCAGCACCGCCGTCTTGCCCGGCGAGGTCGAGGCCAGCGCATGGCTGCCGACCACGACGAACCGTCCGGCATTCACCGGCGGCAAGCCTTCCAGCGACAGGGTCACCCAGTCGCGCTCGACAATCTCCTCGATCCGCGCCGTCAGCTCCGGCGCCGCCTCCTCGATGATGGCGACGCACTCTTCGGCCTCCTCCAGCGTCTCGGCGAACGCATCGAGGCGCCAGGCGCCCCGCGCATCTTCCTTCGCATCGACGGCGCCCGCCGGAGACGGATCAACCCAGGCAAGCGTTTCCCAGGCGGCTTCGATCGGCCCGCGCGGGCCTTTGGCTGTGATCTGATACATGGGCGCGGGCGTTAGCAGGGCCGCGCTGACATTGGAAGAGTACGCGCACCGGCACCTGAAACCGAATTAACCGGAACTCCTGCCGCACGCGGGCGTTCACGTTGCATCTGAAACACATGCATCGGAGCGTTCTCATGCCTACCCAAACCGGACACACCACGGCCATCCGGGCCAGCCGCACCATCGGCACCAGCGTCTACAACACCGCAGGCGACAAGATCGGCAAAGTCGAAGACGTCGTTCTCGACAAGATCGACAACACGGTCCTGTTTGCCGTCGTCGGCTTCGGCGGCTTCCTCGGCATGGGTGAGAAGTTCCATCCGGTGCCCTGGTCGGCGCTCGATTACAGCAAGGAACGCGACGGCTACGTCGTCCCCTTCACGAAAGATCAGCTGCAGGCGGCCCCGGCTCACGATATCGAAGAGCTGACCCGCAATGACGGCCACGCAACCCGCGATTCGGCCTACAGCTATTACAAGGTGCAACCTTACTGGATCTAGCATCCGCTGAGGCAGACACGGAAGACGGGCGCGCAAGCGCCCGTCTTTTCCGTTCATACCGGATACCCGGCTTCCCGGCGCAGCCGCGACTGGAACCAGGCGACAGCGCCCTCATGCCGGGGCGATAGCGGCCCGGCCCTGTAGGCCCCGCTCGTGATGTTGCGGTGGACGATCTCGCACATCTTCAGGTCTTCATCGGTCACGGCGTCAGACAGCGTCAGCATGTCTGTCAGTTCTGCCCCGCGCGCCGGATCAAAGAAATAGAGATAGTCGAGCCGCGTCTCTTCTGGCCCAACCGGCGAGATGCGCTCCATCATCACGCCGTGCTCATAGACATTGATGCCCAGCCAGGGCCAGGCCCAGGCCCAATAGCCGGAATAGACATTGCCTTCCTTGCGCGACGGCGCGCGGTGGACAGCAATCTCCCCTTCCATGTGCACGGTATACTTCGACGAATCGATCTCCGCATCGAGGCCCGGATGGATCAGCGGCACATGGTAGCCTTCGAGGTAGTTCTCGACATAGGCCTTCCAGTCACACCGGATCGTGTGCGAGCGGCGCAGCGCATAGGGCTGCACGGTTTGATCCGTCCACGATGCATCCACCGGCGCCATCATCTGCCGGATCGGCGGCGCTGCCTCGCTGAGCGTCACGAAGAGAAAGCCCCGCCACGTCTCCAGCCGGACCGGCGTCAGCCCATGCGCGCGCGGGTCAAACCCTTCCGCCGCGCCAAAATCCCGCGCCGATTGCAGCCGGCCCTCAAAGGTGAAACGCCAGCCATGATACTGGCAGGTGATCGCCTCCTCGCAATGACCCTGCGCGTCCGTCGCCAGCGGCCCAGCCCGGTGCGGGCACACATTGTGGAACGCGCGCACCGCGCCGTCCTTGCCGCGCACGGCCATCACGGACTGCCCCGCGAGGTCATCCGTCAGGTAGTCGCCCGCCGCCGTCAGCATGTTTTCATGCCCGATCAGCCGCCAGGATTTCGCGAACACGGTCTCGCGTTCGATCGCAAAAATCTCCGCCCGCCCGTAAAGCGAGGGGTCCAGCGCCCGCACAGGCGCGTTTGCCGGCCCGTCCGCCATCAGGGCACCACGCCCTCAACGATCATCAGGCGGGACACGGTATTGTCCGTCCGCAGATGAATGATGGCCTGGTATTCCGGGGACTCAAGGAAAGCCTTGGCCGCCTCGAAACTCGGATACTCGAGGATGACCACCCGCCCCGCCGGCGGCGTGCCTTCCCGCGCCTCGCTCTTGCCGCCGCGCACGAGATACCGGCCGCCCACAGCCGCCACCATCGGCGCAACCGCCGCCTTGTAGCCTTCATAGGCTTCCGGGTTCGTCACTGCGATTTCGACGAAAACATAGCCCTTCGCCGCCGCTTCCGGCTGGTGCGCCGGCGCGCTCGCACAACCCGCCACCCAAATGAGCGCCGCCAGTGCGGCCAGACCTGGTTTCATGTCCGTGCCCTCCTGGCACCAGCAGGCCCCATTCCGCTCTACGGCGCAACCGGCCCGGCGGCCTGATTCCGCATTTTTTACGCGGGCCTCTTTAAACCCCGGCCAAAAAGGACTATCTGTTTATCGATAAGAACGAGGAGCCCTACCGGGACCGCCATGTACACGACCGAAGACCAGATCCTGATCGAAACCCGTGTTGCCAACGAGAAGAAAAGCACGGGCGCCGCTTATTTCCTGTGGTTCTTCCTCGGCTGGCTCTCGGCCCACCGCTTCTATCTCGGCAAGCCGGTTACCGCGATCCTGCAGATCCTGTCCTATTTCATCCTGATCGGCTTCGTCTGGTGGATCGTGGACCTGTTCCTGATCCCCTCGATCATCCAGGACAAGATGAACGAGACCCGCGGCCGCATGGCCCGCGAAATGAACCGCTACGCTTACTGATCAACGGTTCTGGCCCCCATCCAGCTTAACCCCGCTCATCCCCGCGAAGGCCGGGATCGCGAGAGGCTTTCCCTGACCCGATCCCGGCCTTCGCGGGCATGAGCGCGACCGGATTCCAAACCTTGTCTTCCCGCTTGACTATTTATTTTCGCATTATTAGAAATATTACAATCGAGAGAAAGGAATATCCCGTGTCGGAATTCGACCGCCCCAAGGGCATCGCCAGCGCCCTCTGCTATGTCGATCCCAATGCCGCCTTCCTCTGGCTGGAGGAGGCCTTCGGCTTCGAGCCTTACCTCGTCCTGCTCGACGAGAATGACCGGATCGCCCATTCCGAAATGTCCTTCGGCACCGGCTTCATCATGGTCGGCAGCGAATGGTCCGAGAACCACAAGAGCCCAAAGAACATCGGCGGCAAGAACACCCAATCCGTCCATGTGCAACTCGGCAAGGGCGAGGACATCGACGCCCACTGCGCGCGCGCCCGCAAGGCCGGCGCCGAAATCCAGCAGGAGCCAGACACCCAGTTCTACGGCGACAGAACCTACCGCGCCCGCGACCTTGAAGGCCATATCTGGACCTTCGGCGTCACTGTGAACGACATGTCCGCTGCCGACTGGGGAAAAGCTTCCGGCGGAACCCTCCGTACACAGACGCGCCTGTGAAAGCCCGCCCCACGCTTGATGCCACGCTGACCGCCCTCGCCGATCCGGACCGGCGGCGGGCCATAGAGCTTCTCGGCAAGGCGCCCCGCCGCGCCGGGGAACTCGCTGACGCGCTCGGCCTGCCCGCCCCTGCCATGAGCCGCCACCTGCGCATCCTGAAACAGAGCGGCCTCGTCGAGGAAACCCATCCGGAGTTCGACGCCCGCGTGCGCATCTACACGCTGAAGGAGGGCGGCATGGCAGATCTCAAACTCTGGCTTGCCGATACAGAGAAGCTCTGGGCCGCCCAGCTCACCGCCTTCAATGCGCACATGGAGAAGAAGCGCAAGTGAGCGCCGTCCTGGTCGCCATCCGCGTGCCGGCGACGCCGGAAGACACGTTCGATGCGTTCACGGACGATATCGGCCTCTGGTGGCGCCCGAGCGCGCTCTTCCAGCTCACGCCCCGCGGCGATGGCACGCTGAGCTTTGAGAACCGCGAACGCCTGATCACTACGCTCGCCTCAGGCAAGGTTTTCGAGATTGGCCGCGTCACCGAATGGGACCGCCCCCACCGCCTCGCCTTCACCTGGCGCCAGGCGACCTTCACACCGGATCAGGTCACCGAAGTCGAGGTCACCTTCCATGCCATCGGCGAGGACACCCGCGTCACCGTCACCCATCGCGGCTGGGACACCATCCCGCAGGAACATGTCGCCCGCCACGGCTTTCCGCTGCAGGCTACGCAAGGCCACCTCGCCAATGCCTGGCGCGCAAGCCTCGCCGCCCTCTCAGCCCGCTTCACACCTCGATGAAACGCGGCGCGTAGGAAACAGGAAAAATCACCGACCGCGCGATGAAACACACCTTGTGGATCTCGTGATGGATCGCCTCGGCCTTCGCGAGGTCCGCCCCGCGCGCCACCTTGATCACCGGCCGCAACGTCGCCGAGACAAACCGCCCGGCGCCGCCCGGCCCCGCCTCGCCGACACCCACCGGGTCATCGCGGTAATCGTGCACCACAATGCCGGCATCGCTCGCATAGTGCAGATACCAGAGCATGTGGCAGGCCGAGAGCGAGGCGAGCAGCATGTCCTCCGGGTTCGGCCGCGACGGGTCTCCGCCCAGCAGCGGATCATTCGAGCAAGCGATCACCGGCTTGCCCGGTGTCTCGACCTGCCAGGTCCGGTCATACGCCTTGTAATGCGCCGTCCCCTCGCCCCGGTTCCCGGTCCAGGCGATCGTGGCGGTATAGTCGTGCGTCTTCATGCCGGGTCTCCTTTGATGCCCCGCCTTCTGCCCCCTCTTCCGTAGACGCACAACCGGCAAACCCGCATGCCTCAATTGTGCCGGGATGCGGAGTCCATTTGTCAGGCTTGATCTCTGGAGCCGACCGCCATGGACAAGTCCGAACCCGGCAGTTTTGCCGCCCGCTTCGCCAAGCCGGCCGCTGCATCCGCAAAGCCCCGCAGTCAGGCCGACCAGCTGATCGCGCGCAACGGTCACTTGATCCACAAGCTTAAAGCCAAGGACACGACCGGCCGCTGGGCCTATTACTTCGTCTATGTCGAGCGCTCGAAGGAGCCGGCCTTTCTCGCTGCCATCAAGGGCGATGGCACCATCGACCTCAGCGACTATGGCCGCATTATCGCCTCCTGCTATGGCGAGGAGCCGAACCAGGAAATCCGGGATTTCCTGAAAGAGACCTACGGTTTCGATGTCTGAGGCCGCGTCCTTGACGCCCCCGTCCGCCTCGCAGACAGTTGTGCCATGAAACGCGCCCTCGCCCTGACTGCCCTCGCCCTCGCCGCCTGCACCGGCGTGCCCGCCTCGCTCGCCGAAGCGCCTGCCGCGCCCGCCGCCTCCGAGGCCCCCGCCTGGCGCCCGGTCGATCCGGAAAACCTCGTCCTCCTCGAAGTGCCGACCGGCACGGTCGCCATCGAGCTTTTCCCCGAAGCGGCCCCCGCCCATGTCGCCCGCCTGCGCGAACTCCTCGCCGAAGGCTTCTATGACGGCGAGTACTTCTACCGCGTGATCGACGGCCACGTCGCCCAGGCCGGGCGCGAGTTCGACATGGCCCTGAAGGCCTGGAACAATGTCCCCTTCGAAGCCGAACGCCCCGTCAGCGCCGAAGGCTTCACGCCGCTTGGCAATGCGGACCTCTTCGCCCCCGAGGCCGGCCACCGCGCGGGCTTTGCCGTCGGCCGCGACGGGACGCAGGAATGGCTGATGAATTGCCCCGGCGCCCTCGGCATGGCCCGCGACGAGGCGCCCGATACCGGCAGTACCGAGTTCTACATCCCCCTCCAGCCGCGCCGCTACCTTGACCGCAACTACACGATCTTCGGCCGCGTCATCGACGGCATGGAGCATATCCACCGCCTGCCCCGCGTTGATCCGTTCACGGAAGAGGAAACGGCCGCCCTGTTCGGCGAGGACGAACCCCTCGCCTACCAGATGGCGCAGTTCCGCCGCTCGAAAAACGAATACAATGTCATCACCTCGGCCAAACTTGCTTCCGCGATCCCCGAAGCCGCGCGCCCCGCTTACGAAGTGATGGAAACCGCCTCCGCCGACTGGGCCGCCCTGAAGGAGTCCAAGCGTGACTATTCCAAGATCGCCGCCTTCATCGCCCCGCCGGTCAACAAGCTCGACATCTGCTCGCTCCCCGTGCCCGCGCGAAAAGTCGGAGAATAGCTCACCCCGTGAAGGCGGGGATGACCAGGTTTTATGCAGAGTGAGTTGGCAGGAACCAACCTTACGCATTTATAATCTGCCGCATTTGCCACAGGATTCAGGGCCTTAGCCTTCGCCGCGCCGCCGCCGCACACAAACCCGCAAGCCCCCGTATTGCCAGTTTCGAGGCGCCATAGTTTCGTCAAAATACGGCGAGGCGGAAGGCAGCGGGGCAAGTGACAATGGCGTTCGAGGGCAAGGCACAGGTCGCGGAGAAACCCGCGGAATTTGAAGCGCGTCAGACAGGACGGCGCTGTTTCGTCATCCTCCCCTATGCCACGCCGTCCGACGGCGAAGGCCCGGCGATCGACTTTGACGCCGTCTTCCACGAACTCATCCAGCCGGTCGCCGAGGATCTCGATCTCGACTGTATCCGCTCCGACCGGGTCAGCCGCTCAGGTCTCATCCACCGCGAGATGATCGAGAATATCATCGACTCCGATGTCGTCATTGCCGACATCTCGCTCGGCTCGCCCGACATCTTCTTCGAGCTCGGCATCCGCCAGGCGGCCCGCCGGGCAGGCACCGTCGTCATGTGCCATCAGGGCTCCGGCGCCGAATTCAACATCACCGGCGTGCGCGCGCTCGACTATGAACTGCCGCCCGAAGGCGCCCCGTCACGCGCGCAGATCATCGCCGATTGCCGTGCCCTCCTGCGCACGCATATCAAGAACAGCCTCGACAACCGGGCGACCGACTCGATCGTTCACTCCCTCATCCCCGGCATCAACATCCGCCTGCCGGATCGTCCGCTCCCGGAGCGCCGCTACCACGTCTACAAGCTCGGCCTCGCCGGCATGACCGGCCCGAAGGCCGCCCGCCAGATCGAGATCGTCACCGGCGACATCGCGGACGTCGACGATATCGATGTCTGGGTGAACCCCGAGAACACCCGGATGGAGCTTGCGCGCCTGCACGACAGTTCCGTCTCCGCCACCATCCGCTATCTCGGCTCGCGCCGCGACCGGCACGGCTTCGTGCGCGATGACGCCATCACCCGCCTCCTGCGCTCGAAAGTCGGCGCCAACCACCGCACCGGCATTGAGCCAGCCACAACCATGCTGACCAGCGCCGGGGCCCTCTCCCGCAACAACAAGGTCAAGCTGCTGGTCCACGTCGCCGCCCATCAGGGCGAGCCCGGCCGCGGCTACCAGCTGATCGGCGCCTACCGCAAATGCGTCACCAATGCCCTCGCGGCGGTCGACCAGTACAATACCGGCTTCAGCGCCAAGATGAATTCCAAGTCGATGCTTAAATCGGTCCTCATTCCCCTTTTCGGCACCCGTTCGCCCGGCGAATCCCCGCATGAGCGCGTGCAGGGCCTGATCCACGCTGCCCACCAATACCTGCTCCACTCGGCCGACACGAAGATCGAGCGGGTTGCCTTCCTCGCCTGGACGCAGGTGGACCTGGAACTCTGCCAGGCCGCCCTTCACCGCCTCGGCCTCAAACCCGCCGGCGCGCCAAGAGGCCCGGGCAAGCCCTGACCCCACTCTCCACAGGGGGCGACATATTGTGCAATTCGGCTGGCACATCTTGCGGCGTTAACGAATTTTAAGCACTATATGTGGTGTTTGATGCGCGAAACTTGGTTCGCACCCGATGGAGACTATGATGGCTGACGGCAACGCAAGTATTCCCGGTCTGCTCACCCCGAGCCATGCCTACAAGCCGTTCCGCTATCCGTGGGCCTATGAGTTCTGGAAGAAGCAGCAGCAGGTCCACTGGATGCCGGAGGAAGTTCCCCTCGGCGAGGACTGCAAGGACTGGGCGGTCAAGCTTTCGGACGCCGAGCGCAACCTGCTGACCCAGATCTTCCGCTTCTTCACCCAGTCGGATGTCGAAGTCGGCGCCAACTACATGACGAACTACATGCCGCTCTTCAAACCGGTTGAAGTGTCGATGATGCTGTCGTCCTTCTCCAACATGGAGACGATCCACGTGGCCGCCTATGCGCTGCTGCTGGAGACGATCGGCATGCCGGATTCGGAATTCTCCGCCTTCATGGAATACAAGGAGATGTCGGCCAAGCACGACTATCTCGGCCAGTTCGGCTGCGAGACGAACGAAGACATCGCCGTCTCGATGGCCGTGTTCGGCGCCTTCACCGAAGGCCTGCAGCTGTTTGCCTCCTTCGCGATGCTGATGAACTTCCCGCGCTTCAACAAGATGAAGGGCATGGGCCAGATCGTCACCTGGTCGATCCGCGACGAGAGCCTTCACTGCGAGGGCATGATCAAGCTGTTCCACGCCTTCTGCGCCGAAACGAACGTGATGACGGACGAGCTGCGCGAGAAGATCCGCGAGTGCTGCCGCACAGTGATTGCGCTGGAAGACAAGTTCATCGACCTCGCCTTCGAGATGGGCCCGGTCGAAGGCATGACGCCCGCCGACATCAAGAACTACATCCGCTACATCGCCGACTGGCGCCTCGGCCAGCTGAAGCTGGAGCCGATCTACGGCATCGAGAAACACCCGCTGCCCTGGCTGTCGGAAATCCTCAACGGCGTCGAGCACGCCAACTTCTTCGAACAGCGCGCCACGGAATACTCCAAAGGCGCCACGAAGGGCGACTGGCACGGCGATGACGGCGTCTGGAGCCGCTTCGACGAACGCCGGAAGAAGGCCGCCGACAGCGTGCCGGCCGAATAGACCGCCCGCATCAAGTTTAAAAAGCCCGGACCGCGCAGGCAGTCCGGGCTCTTTCATCAGAACTTCGCCCGCAGCGTGACGCCATAGGTGCGCGGATCTGCCGGCTGGCCGACATACAGGCCCGAGTTACCGGGCTGGGCCGCGAGAAGTTCGAAATATTCTTCGTCCAGCAAGTTCTTGCCCCAGAGGAAAACATCCCAGCCATTGTCGCCACGGAATCCGAGACGGCCGTTCAGGGTCGTGTAGCCGTCCACCTTCAGGAAGCGCGACTCGGTCGGGCTCGATGAAAAGTCCGAGCGATAGAAGGCATCAAGCGCGGTGAAGAATTCGCCGTCACGGCCGAGGAAGTCGCCGTTCCAGCGATACTCCCCGCCAAACGAGGCCGCCCATTCCGAGATGCCCGGCAGGCGGGTTCCCGAGATGTCGACCGATTGCGGGCCGCCGGTGTTTTCCAGCGCGGGCGGTGCATCGGGGAAGGAGACGTATTCGCCGTCTGTCCAGGCCAGCGAGGCATAGGACGTGACGCTGTCTGACAGGTTCGCGCGCCCGTCAAACTCGATCCCCCGTACACGGACCTTTTCGGCATTGGCGAGATAGCCGCGCAGCACGCCGACCTGCGCATTGACGACCTGGACCTGATAATCCTCGATCTGGGTATCGTAGGCCGTAAGGTTGGCGGTGACGCCTTCGAAGGGCTGCGTTTTCAAACCGATCTCGAAATGGCGTGTATCCTCCGGCTTGACCGTCGCGAGCGAGACGGCCGGATTGCCGGCGGCATCGTTGGGGATGCCTCCGAGGTTCAACCCCACAGGCTTGAACGCCGTGGCATAGGTTGCATAGGCATTGACGCGGTCAGACACTTCATAGGCCGCCGTAACCTGACCCGAGATGTTGGTGTCGTCAGCGTCCGCCTGATAGGCCAGCGGTGCCAGGATCGAGCGTTGCAGCGCGATCAGTGCCGGATCGGTCGTCTGCAGCCCGCCATAGACCTGGGCCTCATAGTCTACCGACTTCTCGTCATAGTTCAGGCGCAGGCCCGGCAGCAGGCGGAGCCGATCCGTGACCTGCCATTCGAGCTGACCGAACAAGGCGGCGCTGGTATTGTCCGACTGAATGTCAGACGTCTGACCATATCCCTCGAGAAGGCCAGGCGTCAGCGCGGCCGGCGTCGGCGCGAGCAGCCAGCGGGCCGCAGCAGAACCCTGCTCCTGATTGCCCGTCGAATTGATTTCCTGCGAGAAGGCAAAGGCGCCAACCACAAAGCTCAGATTGTCATTGAAATCACCGGCATAGCGCAATTCCTGCGTCCACTGCGTCTGCTCGGACGGGTTGGCCGAGACAGTGGTGATCGGCAGGCCGAGGAAGTCCCGGTCATTCGACGGGTCCCAGTTCCACAGGCGCCAGGCGGTGATCGAGGTCAGCGTGCCGGGGCCGATCTCCCAGTTGGCTGTGATCGAAGCACCGCCGAAATCCTGGTGGGACTGGTGAAAGGTATCGGCATCCGTGAGGCGGTCGAAGGCGTTGAAGCTGGGCGGAGTATAGCCGAAGGAGGCGGCCAGCGCCGGATACTGACGATTGGCGGCACGTAGCGTCGGCGCAACGCCGACGGGCACGAGGGCATAGCCGTTCGGGCGCTGGCGCGTGGAGTCGGCGGCGAGGACGACTTCGAGCGTGTCGGTGACATTGAACAGGAGCTGGCCGCGGACGCCGAGATTGTTCAGGTCGTTGATGTCGTTCTGCTCGGTGACATTATACAGGGTTCCGTCGCGCTGCGTTCCGGAGAAGGAGAGCTTGCCGGCGATCCTGTCCGTGATCGGACCGGTGATCGAGGCCTTGGCCTGGATGTAGCCTAGATTGCCGTAAGTAAGCTCGAACTCGCTCTCCGGCGTGAACGAAGGCTTCTTGGTCGTTATGTTGATGGCGCCGGCGGTGGTGTTCTTGCCGAACAGGGTGCCTTGGGGCCCGCGCAGAACCTCGATCTGCGAGACGTCGATGAAGTCGAGCGTCGTCGCGGCCGGACGCGCGAGGAAGACGCCGTCAACGTAGAGGCCGACACCCGCATCGAGGCCGTCATTCGTGAGGCCGTAAGGCGCACCCAGGCCGCGGATGTTGATCGAGGTATTGCGCGGGTTGGTGGAGTAGAATTGCAGCGTCGGCACGATCTCGCGCAGACGTCCGACATTGAAGGCGCCGCTTTCGGCGATGAAGTCCTCGGTCAGTACCGAGACCGGGATCGGAACGTCCTGCAGGTCTTCGGACACCCGGCGGGCGGTGACGGTGATTGTCTCGCGCCGCAGTTCGGCATCTTCAGGCGGCGTCTCCGGGGCTTGGGCAACGGCGACGGGTCCGAAAAGTCCAAAAGCTACGCCTGCCAGAACGGTGTGGCGGAAGGATCGGAAGCGAGACGGTGGCGAGTCGGGTTGCATGGGATAACTCCAAGGTTACCGCATAAACACGACTTAATCGGTCGTGTTAATCAACTTAAAACTCGGCTTAATTTTGCTTATGTCAGAGCCGAAAGGTGGAAGCCCCCAAGGGAATCAATGTATTAACCCGATTGACTTTATCGGCTTACGGCTATGACATCGGCGCAATGATCTCCCAAAAGGCCAAATACGCACTCCGCGCACTGCTTGCGTTGGCTGAAGCACCGGACGATGAGCCGGTGATGATCGCTCAAATTGCTGCCCAGGAAGTGATCCCCCGGAAATTCCTCGAGCAGATTCTCCTCGAACTGAAACACAAGGGCTTGGTCATCAGCCGGCGGGGCAAGGCCGGCGGCTATCTGCTGCTGCGGAGACCAGAAACAGTCACCTTCGGCGAAGTGCTGCGCCTGATGGACGGCCCCCTTGCCCCGCTGCCGTGCCTGTCGAAGATGGCCTATCGCCGCTGCAGCGACTGTGCCAGCGAACAGGCCTGCAAGATCCGCCATGTGTTTGCGGAGGTCGCTGAAGCCACACGCGAAATCCTCGACAAGCGCTCGCTGGCCGACGCCTTGGGAAGCAGGTCGCTGTTGGATCAGATCAAGACCCCGGCAGACTGACGCGCCATTTGCCCCCGGGCCCCTCCCCGGCTAGTGTCCGGCCCGACATGAGCGCAGACGATTCCTCCACAGGCGATGACGCCTCCGGCGCCCTTTTCGGGGATACCGGCCCCGCGCAGGCGGGCGCCTACCAGGTGCTCGCGCGCAAATACCGGCCGCGCCGCTTCGAGGACCTGATCGGCCAGGAAGCCATGGTGCGCACGCTCTCGAACGCTTTCGAGACCGGGCGAATCGCGCATGGCTTCATGCTGACCGGCGTGCGCGGCGTCGGCAAGACAACCACCGCCCGCCTCCTCGCCCGCGCGCTGAACTATGAGCCCGCCGAAACGGGTAAGGGGAAGAAGGCAAAAGGCGAAGCGGGCCCGTCCATCCACCTCGACCCGCCCGGCCTGCACTGCGAAGCGATCATGGCCAGCCGGCATCCGGACGTGCTGGAGCTCGACGCGGCCTCGCGGACCGGTGTTGCCGACATGCGCGACCTGCTCGATTCGTCCCGGTACGGACCAGTTTCGGCGCGCTACAAAGTGTATATCATCGACGAAGTGCACATGCTGTCGAACGCGAGCTTCAACGCCCTCTTGAAGACGCTGGAAGAGCCGCCGCCGCACCTCAAGTTCATCTTTGCGACGACCGAGATCCGCAAGGTTCCGGTCACCGTCCTCTCCCGCTGCCAGCGGTTTGACCTCAAACGCCTCGACACGCCGGTCCTCGCCGCGCATCTCGGCCGGATTGCAAAGAACGAGAAAGCGAAGGTTTCCGAGGAAGCCCTCGCCCTCGTTGCCCGCGCCGCCGAAGGCTCGGTGCGCGACGCGCTGTCGCTGCTTGACCAGGCGATTGTTCAGACCCCGGAGGGTGAAGTCTCCGGCGCCGCCGTGCGCGACATGCTCGGCCTCGGCGATCGCACCCGCCTTTACGATGTGCTCGAGAAGGCGATCACCTCCGACGCCAAAGGCGCCCTTGCCGAACTGAAGGACCAGGTCGCCGGCGGCGCCGATCCCGCCGTAGTGCTGAAGGACCTGATGGATATCGCCGCCGATCTCTCCATCGCGCAGGCCACCGGCGATGGCTGGGCGCCCGCAGGCCCCGCCGACTGGGCGAGCCGCACCCGCGCCCTGGCCCAGCGCCTGACACCGGCCCAGGCCGCGCGCACGTGGCAGATCCTTCTGTCCGGCTACGGCGACCTGCAGGTTGCGCCCGATCCGGCGACCGCGCTCAACATGGTCGTGTTGCGCCTCGTGGCGGCGTCAAATCTTCCGTCCCCGGAGGAAGCGGCCCGCATGATCGCGGAGGCCTCCCGTCCGCCGGGAAAGGACACGCCGCCCCTTGAGGCTCCGCCGCAGGCGCCCGGCGGCATCCATACCTTTGCGGACATTGTCGCCGCGCTTGCCGCCTCCCGCGAAGTGGGTTTGCAGGTGGACACCGAGCGCTATATCCGCGCCGGCGATGTGCGCCCCGGCTTCCTCGCCTGCGCCCTCGCGCCCGGCGCCCCGCCCGGGCTTGCGGGCCGGCTGAAATCCTTCCTTGATGACGAGACCGGCCTCGACTGGCTGATCGAAGAGGCCGAGACGAGCGCCGAGTCGATGCGCGAACGCGAACGCCGCGAAAAGGCCGAGCGGATCGCCGAAGCGAGCGCCCACCCCTTCATTGCCGCCACCCTCAAAGCCATTCCCGGCGCCGAAATCCTCGACGTGACGGATGAGACGGCCGAGCTTGAAAATCCGGCGCCCGAGGGCAATGTGATCGATATCCGGACCCGCCGGCCCGCCTGACGGAGCAGTACCATGAAAGACCTCGCCCAGATCATGCAGCAGGCCCAGGCCATGCAGGCGAAGATGGCCGAAGTGCAGGCCAAGATCGAAGCGACCGAAGCCGACGGCGTCGCCGGCGCAGGCCTTGTCCGCGTCAAGCTTAAGGGCAAGGGCGAACTCGTTTCCGTCAGCATCGACAAGAGCCTGATGAGCGATGATCCGGAAATCATCGAAGACCTGATCAAGGCCGCCCATGGTGATGCCCGCAAACGCCTCGACCAGGCAATGGAAGACGCCATGCGCGCCGCCACCTCGGGCATGGGCGGCCTTCTGCCGGGCTTCAAGCTGCCCTTCTAGATCAGCGCGTGACAAGGCGCGGCGCAAGCCTGTAGTCTCGCCGCCATGACCGCTGCCCCCTACACGCCCCCCCTCCGCCCGCCCGAACCGCGCGGCCTCTGCACCGATTGCGGCGTCTCCCGCATGGCCGACGCAAAGGCTTGCGGGCGGGCCTGTCAGTTCATCCAGCCCGACTATCCCGCCCAGGAGCTGCGCCTGCATGGCCGCACGCGGGATGATCAGCAGGCGGACGAAACGCATTTTGGCGTGTTCCGCCGGATGATCCGCGCGAAGCTTTCCCCTGCAAAGACCGGCGCCCAGTGGACGGGGATTGCCACCACGCTCGGCGAACGCCTCCTGTCGTCCGGAAAGGTCGACGCTGTCCTGGCCGTCGCCCCCGACCCCGAAGACCGGTGGAAGCCGAAGCCGGTGATCGTGACCCGGGCCGAAGACATGGCCCAGTGCCGGGGCATGCGGATGGGCTATTCCCCGCTGATCGCGCTGATGGAAGAAGTCGCCGCGCGCGGGCTGAAACGCATCGCCCTGATCGGCATTCCTTGCCAGGTCTACGCCCTTCGGGCACTCGAAGCCGAATTCGGCCTCGATCAACTCTATGTCATCGGCACCCCCTGCTCCGACAATACGACCACGGAGAATTTCCACGACTTCCTCAAGCTGCTCGACCCAAAGCCGGAAACCATCTCCTATCTCGAATTCCGCGCCGATTTCCGCGTCGAACTTCGCTATGATGATGGCCGTCAGCGGCTGATACCCTTTCTCTCTCTTCCGATCTCGAAACTGCCACGTGACTTCTTTCCCCTCACCTGCCGGACCTGCGTCGACTATACTAATTCCCTCAGTGACCTGACGGTCGGATATATGGGCGGCGAAGGCGAGCAATGGCTGATCGTCCGCAACGCCCGCGGCGAAGAGCTGGTCAGCCTGCTCGGCGGTGACCTGATCACCGCGGCGCCCGGCTCGAAAGGCAAACGCGCGCCGCACGTGGCTGCCTTCATCAAGAATGTCGAGCTCGCGGCCGGCGGTCTCCCGCTTCGCTCGATGCCCAATTGGGTGCGCCCACTGGTCTCCTTCCTGCAACCCCGGATCGGCCCGAAGGGCCTCGAGTTTGCGCGCACACGGCTAGAGATGAAGGCCGCCGAGACGGTGATCCATCTGCGCCGCGAAGAGCCGGCCAAGCTCAAGAACATGGTGCCCGCCCATGTCTGGAAGCTGCTTGCCCCTTACGGGATTTCGCCCAGGGACGGCGAGCGGAAGTAGGACAGGGCTCCCCCCGGTCAATCGGCCTGCGGCCTTTGCCCGGGGTGACAGATTCGAAGGACTCACGCATATAGCCGCCCATGTCCCAACGCTCCGCCGGCCCTGAACTCCTGCGCCTGATCGACCTGATCGCCAAGCTGCCCGGCCTCGGGCCGCGCTCGGCCAGGCGTGTCGCGCTGCACCTCCTGAAGCGCAACGAGCAGCTGCTGAAGCCGCTGGCAGAGGCGCTGGCAGAGGCCGGCGCGAAGATCCGCAAGTGCGAGATCTGCGGTAACCTCGACACCGTCCAACCCTGCGCCGTGTGCCAGACACCCGGCCGCGACGAGGCGCTGATCTGCGTCGTCGAAGATGTGCCGGACCTCTGGGCGCTGGAACGCGGCGGCGCCTTTCGCGGACGCTACCACGTGCTCGGCGGCGTCTTGTCGGCGATTGACGGCATCGGCCCGGACGATCTCGGCATCGCCGCGCTGGTCCGCCGCGTCGAGGCGGGCGGCGTGCGCGAGGTGATCCTTGGCCTGAATGCCACGGTCGATGGTCAGACCACGGCGCATTACATTGCCGACCTCCTTCACGGCAAGGGCATTGGTGTGACCCGCCTTGCGCACGGTGTGCCGGTCGGCGGGGAACTCGACCATCTCGACGATGGCACGCTGGCGGCAGCGCTGCGGTCACGCCGAGAGGTTTGAGGCAGCGCCTGCGGCCGCAGGGGCGACTCGCCGGTGCGGTTTAGGGAATCAGGTTTGGTGCAGGCCTGCGCTAGGATGTGTCCGCGAGGGCAATGTCTGAAAGCACGTATACGGAGTAAGCATTTTTGTTGCGCAGCGGAGCTGGCACGGGTGCTGG
>Ga0315906_10000598_pt1 | contig 57683 bp, 48 predicted proteins | sample LakEriMetagenome_4_FD_203526 | JGI IMG/M metagenome (GOLD analysis project Ga0315906, IMG submission 203526) | Freshwater fungal communities from buoy surface, Lake Erie, Ohio, United States - Buoy 2 MA122 | ecosystem: Environmental > Aquatic > Freshwater > Lake > Lake biofilm | place: USA...
ATAGGAATCTGTAGAGGAAGGCTTCGATCGGCCTTTTCTACGGTCTCGTAAGCCAAGCATATGGCTTTACTCGAAACCATGGCCTTGGTTAGAGGTTCGTAGGAAGCAAAATGGAAATAGGTAAAAAGAAGTTGATTTTCCTTGATAAGCCCGTATTCTGAGGCGATGGGCTCCTTGACCTTCATGATCATTTCTGCAACCTGATAGGTCGCTTCGATGCTGGGCTGTATGCTGGCCCCAGCGCTTCGGTACTCTTCGTCTGAAAACCCGCTGCCTACTCCTGCGCTGCTTTGCACATGGACGCTGTGGCCTCGTTTGACAAGCTCTTTGGCTCCCGCAGGAGTGAGCGCTACCCGGTTTTCATTGTTTTTAATTTCCTTAGGAACACCTAGTATCATGTCTAAGTTGATTTGGATTTATAGATTCGGTCGCAAAGATACTATGCAAATAAGGTTTCAACAGCAATTTCTGAAATACTATTTGGATAGCATTTTGTATTTCATGGATTTTCCAAAGTTTATTTTTTTTAACTGTCTTAAACTTTACTTTATTTCAAAAAACAAAAATTAGAAATAAAAAATTTTGATTTTTTTTTAGTTTCCATTTACACATTTCTGTTTCTATAATTCTATTGTTTTATTTTATAAAATGTTAAAAAACATATTTTTTACAAAATAATATTTTGAAAAAATAATAAAACAAACAATTATTCAAAATATTAAATGGCAAACAAACAATAAGAAAATTTGCACATCCGTACTTAATTCCTAATTTTGAAAAGGTATTTAAGCCCCAGTTAAGTTTTTCTTTAGGAAGTAAACACAGGTATGGAGGGACAATTTCTAGGAAAGATGCAGGAGAAGGCTTCCTTGGCGAAGCAGGTGTTGGAAGACTTTCGAATTGCAGTGACCAGTAGGCATGCCTCCTTGATGGGAAGGAAAGAGGTGTTTATGGGCAAGGCCAAATTTGGAATTTTTGGAGATGGCAAAGAGCTAGCTCAAGTGGCCATGGCAAGGGCATTTCAAAAAGGAGACTTTCGGGCAGGCTACTACCGAGACCAAACGTTTATGATGGCCTTGGGAGAGCTTACGGTGCAACAGTATTTTGCGCAATTGTATGCTCATGCACAGGTAGATGCTGATCCTGCGAGTGCGGGTAGGTTGATGAATGGGCACTTTGCCACCCGCTCAGTAGAGGAAGATGGCACCTGGAAATCCCTAACATCTCAATACAACTCAGCAGCCGATATTTCACCTACTGCGGCCCAAATGCCCAAACTTTTAGGCTTGGCCTTTGCTTCCAAGTTGTATCGCAACAACCAGGGACTTGATTTCATGAAGGATTTTTCCATTCGTGGCAATGAAGTGGCTTGGGGGACTATTGGGAATGCATCTACCTCCGAGGGTATGTTTTTTGAATCCCTAAATGCGGCCGGCGTACTGCAAGTGCCCTTGGTCATTGCCATCTGGGACGACGGATATGGCATCTCTGTGCCTCAGGAATTTCATACTACCAAGGGAAGTATTTCCGAAGCATTGCTAGGCCTTCAACGCAATGAAAGTGAGAAAGGCTTTGAAATTTTGCGAGTCAAGGGATGGGATTACGAAGCCTTGCTCCAAGCATTTGACTCCGCCGGACGCTTGGCCAGAGAAGAGCATGTGCCTGTAATGATCCACGTAGAGGAAATGACTCAGCCCCAAGGCCATTCTACATCGGGTTCGCACGAGCGTTACAAAACCAAGGAGCGATTGCAATGGGAACAGGATTGGGATTGTATCCTCAAGTTTAAAGAGTATATTATTTCTTCAGCGATAGCTACGGCCGATCAATTGGATCAAATTGATGCAGAGGCAAAAGCAGAGGTAAGACGCCAGAAGGATGCGGCCTGGAATGCATTTTCAAATGAAATCAAAGAGGAACTGGAACTTGCCTTAGGCTTGATTCGAGAGGCTGCGGCCAAATCTTCTAGGAAAATTGTATTGCTGCAGTTGGCTGAGGAACTCAAAAAAACCATCAATCCCATTCGTAAGGACGTAGTCAGTACGGTAAGGAAGATATTGGTTATCCTGCGCTCGGAAGGCGAGGAGGTAAAAAAAGACTTGAAAGCTTGGTTTACTCAAATGGAGAAAAAAAACCAAGACCGATACAACAGCCACCTGTACTGTGAGACCAGCCATTCCTGGTCCTTTGTGAAGGAAATTCGTCCTCAAATAGATGAAAACTCAGCCTTAGTGGATGGAAGAGAAATCCTTCAGTCCTTTTTCGATTATACCTTGGCCCATGACCCTAGATTTTTTGCTTTAGGAGAGGATGTGGGCAAAATCGGGGATGTAAACCAAGCTTTTGCTGGTTTGCAATCCAAGTATGGGGAATGGAGGGTCATGGATACGGGAATTAGAGAATGTACCATAATCGGCCAAGGGATTGGAACTGCTCTACGTGGGCTTCGACCTATGGCTGAAATCCAATACCTAGACTATTTGCTGTATGCCTTACAGTTGCTTTCCGATGATTTGGCTACCCTAAGCTACCGCACCAAAGGAGGACAAAAGGCCCCATTGATCGTAAGAACACGTGGTCATAGGCTCGAAGGAGTTTGGCATTCCGGTTCTCCCATGGGCATGATTTTATCGAGTTTGCGCGGCATGCTGGTTTGCGTACCTAGAGACATGACCCAGGCAGCAGGGATGTATGCCACCTTACTGCAATCCGATGATCCTGCCTTAGTGATCGAATGTTTGAATGGATACCGGATTAAAGAAAAAATGCCGCATAATATAGGACAGTACACCGTTCCTTTGGGAAAGCCTGAGGTACTAAGGGAAGGGACAGACCTGAGCCTAGTGACCTACGGAAGCATGTGCCGCTTGGTGATGGATGCTGCAGAAGAATTGAATTCCTTAGGAATTTCTGTGGAAGTAATCGACGTACAAACTCTCCTGCCATTCGATACCCATGGAATTATTGGGCAATCCATACAAAAAACCAATCGAGTCATTTTTATAGACGAAGATGTTCCTGGGGGCGCTAGTGCCTACATGATGCAGCAGGTTTTGGATCATCAACAGGTTTTTGCCTTCTTGGATGCTGCCCCTCAGACCTTGTCTGCGAAAGCACATCGTCCAGCGTACTCTACAGACGGGGATTATTTTTCCAAGCCTAGTGTGGAGGATATCGTTGAAAAGGTTTACCAGGTGATGCAAGAAGCTAATCCAAAAAAATTTCCTGCGATTTAATTTTCCCTGATAAGAAACTATTTTCTGGTGATTTGCTTCAAGGTCACTTGAGGGCTGGAGACCTCGTTGGACCTGTTGAGTGCCCGATCTTGGATTTGCACGTCTATGCGTAGCGTGTCTGTCCTAAAAATCGATTCCCAACCTGAGGAAAGCATCCTGTAGGTGATTTTTCCTTCTACTGCTTGTCCCTCTACCGAATTAAGGATTCTTGGAAAGCGTCCATTGAAGGTAGTGTAGAAGGGTGGGTCTTGCCATCTAAACTCCTTGAACTGCCCATTTCTCTTGATAAAAAATCGAACAAATATATTGTACTGGTTTTCGTTTTTTTCCACCCAGACGGTGTCCTTGATAACGACGTTGTTGACAATGGGGTCAATCACCCAATCGATGGGGTTGTATTTTGGGGCCGTACTTGGCCTCTTGGCATAGGTAATTAAATTACCCAAGACATCCCTCTTGTAATTGAGTGGGTTAAAGGGGGGATTGATGTCCGTAGCAGAAAGTCCTAAATCTCCCTCGGCATCCTTAAATTTTAAAGTGATCAAGAGGGAATCTTGGGAAGAGGTAGGGGAATACTCTATACTTGAAAACTCAATCTCAGGTTTGCTTGGAAAATTTTCTGGGGGGCTAATACAGGAGAAGCTCAGGAAAACAAATCCAAAGATTATGTAAGTAGAATTTTTCAATCGCATGAGATCCCGGTACATTTACATTCCAAAAGCTAGGGGCTGAACCTTCAAGTACCGCCCAAGATATAAAACGATGCAAGAATTTAAAAGTTTTTCAAAAAGGTTAGAATCCTTGCCATCCAACCAATTTGATGACTTTGCGCTTGAACTTTTTGAATTTCAAGCCCATACCAATGCTATATACAAATCCTATCTGGCAGCACGAAGTATAGTTTCCTCTAAAGTAAGTAGGGTTGAAGACATTCCTTTTCTCCCCATACGTTTTTTTAAAGATCAAAAGGTAGTTTCGGGAAAGAAGCAAGATTTTGAATTTGCCTACGCCAGTAGCGGGACTACAGGTACAGTCACGAGCAGGCATTTCCTTTGGTCACCTTCTTGGTACGTATCCCATGCAGAAAGAATTTTTGAGAAGGAATATGGACCTCTACGCAACTTCCATGTTATAGGCCTGCTTCCAGGGTATTTGGAAAGACCCGACAGCAGCTTGGTCGCCATGACTCAGCATTTTATTACGCAAACCGAATCGCCTTACTCTGGATTTTACTTATACAACCAAAAAGAACTTGCTCGCACCTTAGAAAATATTCCTGAAGATGGACGAAAAGTCCTTTTGCTAGGAGTAACTTTTGCCCTATTGGATTTTGCTGAATCCATGCCCCAACTCCGCCTTCCCTCAGAGCTTATCGTAATGGAAACAGGAGGTATGAAAGGGAGAAGGAGGGAAATGGTTCGAGAGGAGGTCCACGATAGATTGATGGATTTTTTTCAGGTAACTACCATCCATTCCGAGTACGGTATGACAGAATTACTTTCTCAGGCCTATTCAAAAGGTGGAGGAAAATATACGATACCGTATAGCATGCGCGTTTTACTTCGTGATATGAATGATCCCTTCAGTGCTGCTTCTAAGTCACAGGGGGGAATTAACGTAATAGATTTGGCTAATTTCCATTCTTGTGCCTTTGTAGAAACCCAGGATCTGGGAAAATTGGATCAATATGGATTTTTGGAAGTTCTAGGCAGGTTTGATCACGCAGAATTGAGGGGCTGCAACTTGTTGGTCCAGTAATTGCTTTAAAAAAAATAAATTGGCATCTTTAATAATCTAAATCAAAGCTCATGAGACGATTTTCTGCACTTGCACTTTTACTACTTCTTTTTGCATTGGCATCTTGCGCTTCAAGTAGACCTTGTCCGGCCTATGGAAAAGCTTCTAGCCCAGTTTCTAACTTGGGATAAATAAGTCCTGACTTTAGTAGTCAGCGTATTTTTTTACATCTTCTAAAGAAATTGTAGGATCTCCTAAGATTACCAGTCGTTCTACCACATTTCTCAATTCCCGGATATTTCCTGTCCAAGGGAATTCTTGTAGTTTTTTGACTGCCTCGGGGTGTATTTTTTTGGGAGCATTTCCGTTCTCTTGAGAGATATCTCCTAAAAATTTTTCAATCAATAGGGGAATGTCTTCTTTACGCTCTTTTAATGGGGGTACTTGAATTAAAATAACACTGAGTCTGTGGTATAAGTCTTCTCTAAATCTGCCCGATTCAATCTCTTTCTTTAGATCCTTGTTGGTTGCTGCAAGCACCCGAACATCCACTTTGATGTCTTTATCGCTTCCCACCCGATTGATTACATTTTCCTGTAGGGCGCGTAAGACTTTGGATTGGGCTGATAGGGACATGTCTCCAATTTCATCCAAGAATATGGTGCCTCCTTGTGCTTGTTCAAATTTGCCAACGCGCTGCTTGTGTGCCGAAGTAAATGCTCCTTTTTCGTGCCCAAAAAGTTCTGATTCGATCAATTCAGAGGGAATAGCGGCACAATTGACTGCCACGTAAGGCGCTTCTATTCTCCGACTTTTTTGATGGATCCAATGAGCTACCAACTCTTTTCCCGTTCCATTTTGACCCGTAATCAATACCCTAGCATCTGTTGGTGCAACTTTTTCTATGGTATCTTTAACTCGGGATAGGGCAGGAGAATTGCCTACCATATCAAATTTTTTGGACAGCTTTCCTCTAAGTACCTTGGTTTCGTTGACCAATTGCTTTTTTTCTAAGGCATTTCGCACCGTTAGCAGAAGTCGATTGAGATCTGGGGGCTTAGGAATAAAGTCAAAAGCCCCTTTCTTCGTGGCTTCTACTGCTGTTTCTATGCTTCCGTGAGCAGAAATCATGATAAATTGAGGGCACTTCTCCAGGTTCTTTGCTTGTTCTAGTACCTCAATTCCATCCATTTTTGGCATTTTAACATCGCAGAGCACCAAGTCAAATTCTTCTTCCTTAATTTTTTGTAGTCCTTCTATGCCATCTTGGGCTTCCAAAACTTCATAATTTTCGTATTCGAGTATTTCTCGAAGAGAAATCCGAATCGAACGTTCGTCATCAATAAGTAGAATTCTTGACATAGTTTTCTGTAATAAAAAAGTGCAAGTCTATAAGCCGGGTTCTGTTTCAGAAACTACCTCCGATTTTCACGGACATCGCTGCTGAATCTTGCCATTTATCTAGATCTTGATTTGCATCAAGATTCCATCGATCTACCCACCTCGGAATTTTCTCCTAAGAGAAAGAATCGGACGAGCCGCCCTTTGCCCGAGGCCTATTTGATCTTTCAACCCATAAGGTTTGCCCTGCCCCCTTCATCACTGTTGGGGCGGTAGGCTCTTACCCTACCTTTTCACCCTTTCCTTATCCTACTCGTGAAGCAAGCTCCAAGAGCGAATGAGGTGGTTTGTTTTCTGTGGCACTAGCTGTCCATGGATCGTTACCCATCCCTGGCCTTCCCGTTAGGAAGTATGGTGCTCTTTGTTGCCCGGACTTTCCTCCCCGATAGTTGCCTACCGCGGCGGCAAGACGACTTGCACTGGGCAAAGTTCGTGAATTTATTTGAAAGCGTAGGCAAGTCCTTTTCTCATCTCCTTGGACTTGCCTTTTTAGAGGAAGAATTTTTCATATTTTAGAAACATTTTTTATTCCTATTCAGTTTAATTACCGAAGGCTTAAACGCTTTTCTTCATAGTGCTGGGTTGAGCCGCTCCAATTGGAGCGGTTCTTTTTTGTATATACCCCATTTGTCCCTCATCAGCTAGATTTTTTCTATCTTTCAAAAAAATTCCATTATGATTTTAGTAGGCAACGCAGTGCTTTCCGATGACATCAAAGACCATTTTTTTGTCTGTGATTTACAGGCATGCAAGGGTGCCTGTTGCGTAGAAGGAGATGCGGGAGCCCCCCTGGAGGAGGAGGAAATAAAAATAATGGAAGATATCTATCCCCAGGTGAAAGAGTACCTCAGCGAAGAAGGGAGAAAGGCCATAGAAGCACAAGGAACATGGGTGATTGACAAAGATGGAGACAAGGGAACTCCTACGGTGGGAGACAACAAAGAATGTGCTTATGCGATCTACGACGATCGAGGCGTATTGAAATGCGGCATAGAACAAGCGTACTTGGATGGGAAAATAACTTGGCAAAAACCTATTTCTTGCCATTTGTATCCCATACGCGTAACCAAATACGATCACTACGATGCCTTGAATTACGATCGTTGGCAAGTCTGTGATCCTGCCTGCCACTTAGGTAAACACCTTCAGGTACCCCTTTATGTATTCTTAAAAGATGCCTTAGTTCGAAAATATGGACAAGCCTGGTACGATGAATTGCTAGAAGAAATAGAAACTTCTAAATAAAATCACCCAAGGTCCCATCGTTTTCAAAAATTGGTTCTACCCCCCAACTTTTTTTGCTTTGTATCCCGCTTGCTCCAAAACTTGGAGGATTTTCTCTCGGTGATCCCCTTGGATGAGAATCTCGCCTTCTTTTGCAGTGCCACCAACTCCACATTTATTTTTTAGTAGCTTTCCAAGTTCCTTCAAGTCCTCTTCAGACCCAACAAAGCCTTCCACCAAAGTTACCTGCTTGCCGGCTCGGGATTTCTTATCCAGAAGAATTCGCAATTTCTGCTCCGAAGGGGGGAGGGTATCTTCGGAATGCCCCAGGTCAATGGAATATTCAAAATGATTGGCAGTGGAATACACGATTCCTTTTCTTTTTTTCCAGTCGTTTGATTTTTTACTCATGGGTGAATCTAAAGGTAAAAAGGCTATAAGTTACTCGCCTTAAGTACTGGTTTACTTGTTTTTAAAGTCCAAATAGGTCTTTTGGAATGATTGACTACATCTTCAGCAATGCTTCCGGAAAGTAAATGAATAATGCCGGTATATCCATGGGTAGACATCGCAATTAAATCTGCCTGGACCTCTTCGGCATACTCGATGATGCCCTCATCCTCTGAAGTTGCATTGTAAATCTCTGAGATAATGCCTTCAAACTTATATTTTTGGATGAAGCGCTGCAAGCGTTTTCTGGAGGCTTTGCTGCTTTCAAAATTACTGGGCGTGGTGATTTTAACAAAATAAAGCTGCGCGTCAAACAAATGCTGCATGTGCTTGATTCTTGATGCCAAATTCGAGTCTTCTTCAGAGAAATTAGATGCAAACACGATTTTTTTCATGTTTTTGGGATATACTTCTCCTTTGATGGTGAGTACAGGGCAGGGAGCCGTACGCACAATTTTTTCCGTATTGCTTCCAATGAGTGCCTCTTCCCATCCCGATGCTCCGGATGAACCCATGATGATCAAGTCGGGGGTAAGTTCTTCTATAGCCATGGACAATTCTCTGAAAATATTCCCTGTGGATAAGCGGGTTTCCAGCTGAAAGGGAAAAGAAGCGTAAGAATTCTTTAATTCATTTAAATCCTTTTCCCTTTGCTCCAAAAGTTCTTTGATAAATAGCTGATGTTGAACATCCGGCATAGGATCTAGGCCCCCTCCGAAAGTGCCCACTCCTGTACCAAGGGGTATTTCGACCACATGGATGAGGGTAATCTTTAAATGGGAATAGTGGGAGGAAAGCTGGGTAGCAAATGTCAAGGCATGTGCTGCGAGGGGAGAAAAGTCGTAAGGAACAAGTACGTGGATCATAGTTTCTTGGAGTTTATTTCCCCAATCTAGAGGAATACTCTTCCAAGAAATAGGACTTTTGTCAGCTTTTAGGCATAACTAAGACCAAGTCCAAAAAGCAGGGTCCAAAGTAAGGTAGCGAGTGCCATTTTCTTCAAGTAAGGATCAGTAGCTTCTGCGCTACTGGCACGCTGAACACCCAAAACGATGCCAAACATAAAGGGGGCCAGCAGCAAGGGGGCTAAGGAAGGTAAGGAATGGATTTGCCAAGAGAAAAGGACCAATGCTGCTTGACCCACCCCTACGAGTAACCAGAGATAGATCAAAGCTCTTTTTCTACCCAATCGCACGGGAATTGATTTTTTCCCTGCTTTTTGGTCGGATTCCATGTCTCGTATGTTGTTGATGGTAAGTACGGCGGTACTGAAGCAACCCAAGGAAATGGCAATCAGAACACACCATAGATCCCACTTTTGGGCATGAAGAAAATATGTTCCGCAAACGCCTAGCAAACCAAAAAATACAAAAACAGACAAATCCCCCCAGCCTGCATATCCGTAGGGATTTTTACCTGAAGTGTAGCGAATCGCAGCCCAAATGGCGGCTAGGCCTAGGACTAAGAAAAGGCTAAACAACATCCAATTGCTTAAGGAAAAATAAAGGAGTAGTAGCCCAGAGCAAAAGGATAAGGCTCCAGCAATTCCCATGGCCACCTTCATTTCAGAAAGTGAAATACTTCCCGATTGTACAGCTCGGAGGGGTCCCTGTCGTGCAGAGGAATCAGCCCCATGCACGGAATCTCCGTAATCGTTGGAGAGATTAGATAGGACTTGTAAAAAAATAGTGGTTAATGAGCCCAAAATTAGCACTTCCCACTTCAACTCCTCTTTCCAGTACGCTAAAAAAGATCCAGCAAAAATGCTAGACAAGGCTAAAGGTAAAGTGCGAAGCCGGACTGCTAGGAGCCAGGCTTCGCTTTTGGAAAGAATCTTTTTATTCAAGGAAATAAACTGTCAGGACTGGATGAGTTTGATCAATTCTTCATCCATAGGATTTACTGAAGAAGGATAAAATTTGACCAATTCTCCTTTTTCATTGATCAAATACTTACAAAAATTCCAGCTGGGTTCTTGGTTATTCCACCCATTTTGGCTTGCATCGGAAAGCCATCTGTACAAAGGATGCTTATCAAACCCTTTCACGGAAACTTTTTCAAACATGGGGAAGGTAACCCCATATTCAGAGGTACAAAAGGCTTTGATTTCTTCGTTGGAGCCAGGCTCTTGTCCCCCAAAATTATTCGCTGGGAAACCAAGTACCACTACCTTTTCTCCATAGGCCGCATAAAGCTCTTGGAGTTGGGCATATTGCTTGGTATACCCGCATTTGGAAGCCACGTTGACAATAAGTAATTTCTTTCCTTTGAAGGAGGAAAAATCAACTTCTTGCCCGTTGATATCTTTCAATTTGAAGTCGTAAAGGGTGCTTTCCATGTTTGGCTCATAGCTTGGATGAAGAGAGGCGGCATCGCTAGGTCGATCGAGGACTTTTCCACAAGCAAGTAGGATGATGCTGAGAATAACTAGTAGTGTTTTCATATTTACATTCGTTGAGGTACTTCTATTCCTAACAACCGCATTCCACGGTGTATTGTTTTTGCTGTATGGGCTGAGAGAGCCACGCGAAAGGCTTGCACTTGCAGATCTTTTTCATGAAAAATTGGTAATTCTGCATAAAAACGATTGTATTCCTTTGCCACTTCAAAAAGATATTGGGAAAGAATGGCTGGAGAATATTCATCGGCTGCCATTTTTAATTTTCTCTCAAAATCCTGGAGCAGTTGAATGAGTGAAACCTCGGTCTCGGAGAGCTCCTGTACCTGGGAGAATCCGGCAGGGCTGAGCTCTACTCCCAACTGGGCAGCTTTTCTTAAAATAGCCGCAATCCTGGCGTGAGAATATTGAATGAACGGCCCTGTATTTCCTTGGAATTCTATGGATTCTTGGGGATTGAAAAGCATGCGCTTTTTAGGGTCTACCTTCAGTAGAAAATATTTCAATGCACCAAGGCCCAGCATTTCGTATAAGCCCTGCGCCTGTTCTTCTGTGAATCCCTCGATTTTTCCTAGGGCCTTGGTATGATGGGCAGCTGTATCGATCATTTCTTGAATCAATTCATCCGCATCGACCACCGTACCTTCTCTGGATTTCATTTTTCCAGAAGGCAAGTCGACCATCCCGTAGGAGAGGTGGTACAATCCAGGGCCGTAGGACCTACCCAGTTTTCGCATGATCTTAAACAAGACATCAAAGTGGTAATCTTGTTCATTTCCAACGACATATACTGATTTATCAATATGAAAATCTTTGTATTTTAAGTCAGCAGTACCCATGTCCTGGGTAATGTATACGGAGGTGCCATCGCCCCGGAGAACTAACTTTTCATCCAAACCTTCTGCACTGAGATCTACCCAAACCGAGCCGTCTTGTTTTTTGTAAAAAACACCCTTAGATAATCCCTCTTCTACGATGTCTTTTCCAAGTAAGTAGGTGTTTGACTCGTAATAGGTGATGTCAAAGTCCACTCCCATTTTACGGTAGGTCTCCTCAAAACCTGCATACACCCAGGTATTCATGGTTTTCCATAGGGAGATCACCTCCTGATCGTGGTCCTCCCATTTTCTGAGCATTTCTTGGGCTTCTACTAAGATGGGGGCAGTTTTTTTTGCCTCCTCCTCAGATTTTCCCTGCTCCATGAGTTCCTTTTGCTGCTTTTTGTAAAGGGAATCGAAAAGGACATAATATTTGCCAGCCAAGTGATCTCCTTTAAGTCCAGAAGATTCGGGAGTTTCCCCTTTGCCATGATGAAGGTAAGCCACCATAGATTTGCAAATGTGAATTCCCCGGTCATTGACCAAGTTGGCTTTGATCACTTCGTATCCGCTAGCCTTGAGAATTTCGGCAATGGAAAAACCTAAAAAATTATTTCTCAAATGGCCCAAATGCAGGGGTTTGTTGGTATTGGGTGAGGAATACTCTACCATCACTTTTTTACCATTTGCTGGAAGTTGACCCAGAGAAGGTGCGGTATAAAGGGAAGTAAACAAATCCAGCCATTGCTGCTGGGCAACTTCTAGATTTAAAAATCCTTTGACCACATTGAAATCCCGTACCGAGGCGACATTAGCTTTCAAGTACTGCCCAATTTGATGGGCCGTAGCTTCAGGGCTGGTCTGAGAAATTTTCAAAAAAGGAAATACCACGAAAGTATAATCTCCACTAAATTCCTTTTTGGTAGGAGTTAGGCTCACTTGCTCTAAATTTATGGCGTGCTGGTAGCATGCCAAAAAAGCATCCTGAATGCCTTGAATAATGGATTCTTGCAAACTCATTCCTGTTAGTTAATCTGAAAGACCTGAATCTCGAGAAAGGATTTTTACCTAGATTCTACGCTTGGATAGCCCAAGCAGCGGAATCTTTTCCCACGAGGCAGGTGCTGAATTGAAAAGCAAAGTTAAGACCGACAACAAGAATACATAGCACCCTCCCCTAAATTTAGTAGAAGTGGTTTGATGGGATCTCTACGCAGGTGTTTCTTAGCTTTACCGCATAGGAATTTTTGAATTGAATGTTTGCTTGGCCCCAAAAGATAAAGGAATCCAAATACTAGAAATGTAGAACCAAGGACTGCGTGGTGATTTCTAAAACTTCAAAGGCGATTTCAGCCGTGGTATTTTCTGTATCTAGAGTTGGATTTACTTCTACGATTTCCCAACAACATACCCGCTTGTCTTTGATCAATTCTGCATTTAAGGCAATGGCTTCCGATACGCTCAATCCATGGGGCACCGGCGTCCCAGTTCCTTTGGATATGGAGGAATCCAAACTATCCACATCAAAGGAAATGTAGAGCTGATCGCAATCTTTTAGTAATTCAAGGGTTCTTCTTGCAACTTCTTGGACTCCGAGTTCCCTGATATCCTCGGTTCGAAAGGTTGAAATCTCGTGCGAAGCGATTAGAAAATTTTCAGCTTCTTCCGTGTCTCGTAAGGAAAGGTATACGATGTCTTTTAGGTCAATTTTTGGAAAATCCCCACCAATTTTTTTTATTCTTTCCCAGTAGGAAATCGTTTCAGAAGAAGGTTGATTTTGCTTGCAGGCCAAATTATCCAGTTGAGCAGCGATGGCCAAAGGCATCCCGTGCATGTTGCCTGAAGGGGTGGTATAGGGGGTATGTAAATCCGCATGGGCATCTATCCAGATCACGCCTAGTCGTTTGTCAGGATGGGCTCCTTTGATGCCCATGATGGTACCGGCTGCGGTGCTATGGTCACCAGCTAAGACGATGGGAAACTTCTTCTCCAGCCGAAGGGACTCTATGGTAGAATAAACGTTTTTGATTACTTGGTACACTCCGTCAATGTAATTGGCAAAGGGATGCTTGTTGCCCTTCCAAAGAAAGCTATTGGCATCCGTAACAGTTATGGGTTCAAACCGGGAGAAAAAATTTGATTTTTTGTCTAAACTTGCAATTTTAAGGGCATCTACCCCAAGGCTAGCTCCTCGGGTGCCAGCAGCGATTTCAGAACGTACCTCTACTAGGGAGATTTTTCTCATGGCTAAGATATACTTGGGTTGGTAGAGGTAAAAATAGCCAATTGGGATCAATTCTTACCCTTTAATCTATAAAATTCGACTACATTTCTCGATTAAAAAATAAGCAAAAATGGATGTGGACCTGCTTCATTTAAGGAAAAGGAGTTGTATAATTTTTTTAAAATGGAAATTCTCAGGGTTTTTATCTCCTAATCATTTGATAACTGTGAATAAAAGCGCAATTTTTGCACCCTTATCTTAAAATTAAACCTGATTGGTACATGAATAGATACATTGATTTGATCCAGCAGACTTTTGATTTTCCTACCAAGGAATTTACCGTTGAAGACAACAATCTTTTTTTCAATGGAGTCAATCTGATGGAAATCATTGAGACCTATGGGACGCCATTGAAGTTGACCTATTTGCCAAAAATTTCTGAAAGTATACAGCAGGCCAAAAAGTACTTTTCAAACGCCATGCAAACCCACCAATACAAGGGTAAGTATACCTATTGCTATTGTACCAAATCTTCTCACTTTAGCTTTGTCCTGGACGAGGCCCTGAAAAACGATATCCACATTGAGACTTCCTCCACCTTTGATATTCCTTTGGTGAGAAGCCTGTATGCCAAAGGAAAGATCCGAAAGGATACCTATATCATTTGCAATGGCTTTAAGCGGGAAAAATACAAGCAGTACATATCCGAGTTGCTCAACGATGGTTTTGTCAATTGTATACCCATTTTGGATAACCTGACGGAAATCGATTACTATTTGGAGCATGTCAAGGTCCCTTTCCAAGTAGGGATTCGAATCGCTGCGGATGAGGAACCCAAGTTTGGTTTCTATACTTCTCGATTAGGGGTTCGCTACAACGATATCATTTCCTTGTATGAAGAAAAAATTAAAGGCAATCCTCAGGTAAGTCTGAAAATGCTTCATTTTTTTATTAATTCTGGCATCAAGGATACGGCATATTATTGGTCCGAATTGACCCGTTTTATTCAAAAATATGTAGAGCTCAAAAGGGTTGCTCCTAGTTTGGACGCCATGGATATTGGCGGAGGATGGCCCATCAAAACCAACGTATTTTTCGATTACGATTACCAATACATGGCCGATCAAATCGTAAAAAATATCAAGTGGATGTGTGCCAAAAACAATACCACCGAACCCAATATTTTTACCGAATTCGGAAGTTACACTGTAGGGGAGAGTGGTGCTGTCTTGTACTCTATCTTGGAGGAAAAACTTCAAAACGATAAGGAATTGTGGTACATGATCGACGGATCCTTTATCACCCAGTTGCCAGATAGCTGGGGACTAAATCAAAAATACATCATGTTGGCCGTCAACAACTGGGACGAAGATTACCACAATATTTCCTTGGGGGGATTGACCTGCGATAGCATGGACTACTACAATTCAGAGGCTCACCAATTCAATATTTATTTGCCAAAGTTGGTGGAAAAGAAGCAGCAATACATAGGCTTTTTCCATACCGGGGCTTACCAAGAATCTTTAGGAGGCTATGGTGGCATTCAGCATTGCTTGATTCCAGCGCCGAAGCACGTATTGATAGATCGGGATGAACATGGAAAGGTAAAGCACTGGTTATTTGCTTCCGATCAAAAGGAAGAAAGTATGTTGAAAACCTTAGGGTATTAAAAAAAAAGACCACTGCAAGTGGTTTTTTTTTAACCCATTTTTTTTGCGTCCTGGGTAGGAAATAAAATGGATGCGAGCACGGAAAGAATCAATATGCTCCCCACAATAGAAAGAGAAAGTGGAGAGGAGATATGTAAACTGGGAAATGCTGAAACAATCATTTTAAATCCAATAAAGGCTAGGATTACGGCAAGGCCGTACTTGAGCCGGCTAAACATATGAATGAAATTAGCCAACAGGAAGTAGAGCGACCGCAATCCTAAAATTGCAAATATATTGGAGGTATACAGAATGAAGGGGTCGTCGGGAGCAATAGCAAAGATGGCTGGAATAGAGTCCACTGCAAAAATCAAATCGGTGAATTCAATTACCGCAACCACTACCAACAGGGGAGTGGCTACCTTCACCCCATTTTCTATGGTAAAGAACTTACTGCCCTGGTAATTGTCGCTCACCTTGAAAATTTTATGGATTACTTGAGCTCCTGGGCTTTTGCTAAAGTCTTTTTCGTGATCGTCTTTGTCGTTAGCAAACCAGGATTTGATACCTGCATAAATCAGAAAAAACCCAAAAATGGTAAGCACAGCATTTATTTTCACGTTTTGTCCAAACAAATTCATCTCAGGCAAATAGGTAAGGTTGATGATACTCACGCCTGCAAAAATGAATATGGCTCGCATCAGCAATGCTCCAATAATCCCCCAAAAAAGCACCTTGTGGTGAAGTTCTCGCGGTACATTGAAGTAGCCAAAAACCAAAATGAATACAAATAAATTGTCTACTGAAAGTGCTTTTTCTATCCAATAGGCAGCCTGGTACTGAGAAAATTTCTCCAAGGCGTATTTCTCGTCGGTGACGATGAAGATGAAAATACTGAAAATCATGGAAATCGCAATCCACACCAAAGACCAAATGGCGGCTTCTTGATTGGAGATCACATGGCTTTTTTTATTAAAAATCCCTAAGTCCAACAAAAGCATGAACAGGACAATCGCACTAAATCCGATGATAATGCCAGGATGATTGATTAAGTTATCCATAGGATAAGGAAATTCCAGAGATTAATTGATTTGCAAAAGTACTTCTTTTTATCTCTTTGCCGCAGGCAGGAATCAAAGAGTTTCAGGCGAATTCAAGCTGGCCTCAAAATAGGCTATGGTTTTTTGTAATCCTTCTTTTAAAGAAATACGAGGTTCCCAATTCAACTCTTCCTTTGCACGTAAAAGTTGAGGCTTTCGTTGTTTGGGGTCATCTGGTGAAGAGGGGAGAAAAATCAACTTACTCTTACTTTGGGTAAGTTCTAGAATAAGATGTGCCAACACCAGAATAGAGCACTCATTGGAATTTCCAATATTGATAGGGCCAGTAATATTGTTTGGAGTTTTCATTAGCCTTATCATGGCTTCTATGGTGTCTTCCACATAGCAAAAAGATCGGGTTTGCTTTCCGTCACCTAGTATACTTAGGTCTTCTCCTTTCAAGGCTTGTAGAATTAAACTGGAGACTACTCTGCCGTCTTTAGCGCTCATGCGAGGTCCGTAAGTATTGAATATCCGCATCACTTTTATGGGGACCTCATGCATTCTGAAGTAATCAAAAAATAAAGTTTCTGCTCCTCTTTTCCCTTCGTCGTAACAGGCCCGTGGGCCTATAGGATTTACATTTCCAAAATAGGATTCCGGTTGAGGATGGATTTCGGGGTTTCCATAAACTTCGGAAGTAGAGGCTTGAAGGATTTTCGACCCATTGACTTTGGCAAGCTCAAGCAAATTCATGGCTCCAAGAATGGAAGTGGTAAAGGTTTCTATGGGGTATTTTTGGTAAAGTTGTGGAGAGGCAGGACATGCCAAGTTGTAGATTTCATCTACTTGTAGGGACAAGGGCTTTCTAACATCCTCCTGAATCAACTCAAAATTTCTATTTTCTAATAGTTTTTCAATGTTTTGCTTATTCCCTGAGAAAAAATTATCCATGCAAAGGACATAATTCCCTTCTTGAAGTAGTCGATCACAAAGGTGACTACCTAAAAATCCAGCTCCTCCACTTACTAATACTCTTTTCATGGATTTATTTCAAGAGTTATGGACGATTATCAGTTGCATGGAATAGGAATTCATTTTTAATTTTCTTCTAGACTCAACAGCCGCTGCTGAATTGTAAAAGTACATCAAAACCACTCATTTTTCATGGAAAGGGTAGGGTAGGAAGAAGCAGTAAAACGTTCCATGAGGCCCTTTAATTTGATCAATTCGTATTCCATGGTATACCTTGCCGTTTCTATTTTCCCCAAATGAAAATCTGGATCTGTAGCGCCTTGAAGTAAGGCTTTTTGAGAGGTACTTGCTTGCTTCAGCCACATCCATGCCTGGCAGAGGATCCCTGCAGCTTCTAGGAAAAGGGTGGCGTCTGCCAACAGCACTAGGGGGCCTAGGTCTCTTTTCTCTAGTAAGCCTACAGTAGCTTGGAAAAAGGATTGAAAATAATGCTGGAAGGAGCTGGTAATCGTTTTCAATTCTTCAAAAGCTAGTGCTTCTTGTAGGGATTTTTCCATTTCCCTGTGCAGCATCTTCCAGCCCAGACCATCTTCCAAAAATAGTTTTCTGCCTAGCAAGTCCAATCCATGAATTCCTGTGGTTCCTTCGTGGATGGGATGTATTCTTGACTCCCTAAAGTATTGTTCGGTTGGAAAATCTGTGGTATACCCGGCTCCTCCCAAGACTTGGATGGCCATGGAGGTACTTTGTATACCCATTTCCGAGGGATACGTTTTTGCAATAGGAATCAATACGTCTAAGAGGAGTTTTCCTTCTTTTTTTAATTCCAAACTAGTCTCTTGTGATACTTTGTCTGCCAGGAGTCCGCAATAGATGAGCAAGGCCAAGGATCCTTCGCACATACTTTTTTGAAACAAAAGCATTCGCTTCACATCCGCATGCTCAATGATGGGTACTTGTGGTTTGGAAATGTCTTTTTCCGTAAGCCTTCTTCCTTGAGGACGCTGCTTGGCATAGCTTAAAGAAGCTTGGTAGGCTGCAGTAGCGATGGCGGTGGCATTCATCCCAATTCCCAAGCGGGCTTCATTCATCATCTGAAACATGTACCTAAGCCCTTGGTGGGGTTCTCCCACGAGAAATCCCTCGCAAGCTCCTTCGCTACCCATCATCAAATGGACAATGGGAGCTCCCTTGTATCCCATTTTATGATAAATGCCTTGGGTGAGCACATCGTTGGCCGTGCCATCTAATCGGATTTTAGGTACTACAAAAAGGGAAATGCCTTTGGTACCTGGAGGGGCGCCCTCTATTCTGGCAAGCATCAAATGGATGATATTCTCACAGGCATTGTGATCCCCAGCGGAGATGTAGATTTTCTGTCCTTGTATGGAATAAACTCCTTCTTTTGGAGTAGGAATGGCTTTGGTACTCAAGTCAGAAAGGGAGCTTCCCGCGTCAGGTTCGGTCAAGGCCATGGTGCCTTGCCATTCCCCGCTATACATTTTTGGGGTATAGGAATCTTGTAATTCTTTGGATCCAAAGGTACGAATGAGGTTGGCAGCTCCAGTAGTTAAAAAGGGGAAAACACTTGCCGAATAATTTGCAGCTTGAAAAATAAACCCTGCCCCCATGTGTATGGTCCATGGAAGTTGCTGTCCCCCTTCTTCGTAGGAGAATATGGCATTGATCCAACCGTCTTGGCCAAATTGCCGGATGATGGCCTTCAAATCGGGATGAACCTTGACTTCTCCGTGTGTCCACTGTGGTTCCTGCCTATCCATCTCTCTGAAAATGGGGTACATGGATTTTTCTGCAAGCTGTGCGGCAGCATCCAAAACCAAGGAGAAGGTTTCATAGGAATGATCAGAAAAATAGGGATAGGAAGTTAGCTCCAGGCAATTTTGGTTTTCAAACAGCTGGTAATAAAGGTCTCTTTTAGAATAGAAGGCTGCCATATAATTTTAAATATAAACCCTTGTATGGATCATTTTGTATGGAAAGAGTAAATCTGATTAAGATTTCTTTTTATCTCTCATCCAAAGCAAGGCTTCTTCTACCCCTCTGAGCTCCGCCAAACCCTTTAGCCTGCCAATGGCCGTATATCCTGGGTTAGCGCTCTTCTTATGTAGGTCGTCGAGGAGTTGGTGTCCATGATCTGGGCGCATGGGAATTCTCTTTTTTCGTATTTCTTGCCAGCGGAGTACTTCCTGTATGACAGCTACCATGTCTACATTGCCTTCTAGGTGGTTGTCTTCGTAAAAATTTCCTTCCGCATCTCTTCTTGTACTTCGCAGATGGAGAAAATGAATGCGTTCTCCAAATTCCCGTACCATAGCAGGTAGATCATTGTCTTCCCGAACGCCATAACTTCCCGTACAAAAGGTCAGCCCATTGTGTTGGCTTGGGGTTTGGCTAAGAATTCGTCTGGCATCTGATGCAGTGCTGACCACTCTGGGTAAGCCGTACAAAGAAAAGGGAGGATCATCCGGGTGGATACACAAGTAGCAGCCCACTTCTTCTGCTACGGGGGTAATGGCATCTAAAAAAAGCCGCAAATGCCTTGCAAGTTGCTCGGCATCAATCCCATCATAGGTCTTCAACATTTCTTTAAACTCCTCCAAGGTATAGCCAATTTCTGAACCGGGGAGTCCTTTGAGGATATTGTCCAAAATCATTTGTTTTGATTCTGGACCTAAACTTTGGTAGTAGGCTTCTGTGGCAGCTATTTCTTCTGCGGAGTACTCCAAGTGTGCTTCAGGCCGTTGAAGAATAAAAAGATCAAAGGCTATAACCGCTTTCTTTTCGTACAGCAAGGCCTTAGCTCCATTGGGAAGTTCGTATTCTAAGTTGGTCCTGGTCCAATCTAAAATCGGCATGAAGTTGTAGCAAACGGTGAAAATACCCTCAGCTGCTAGGTTTCTCAAGGTTTGCTTGTAGTTTTCAATAAGTTGAAGGTAAGCCCCTGAACGCGTTTTTATTTGTTCGTGTACCGGAACAGATTCTACCACAGACCAGGTAAGTCCCGCTTTTTCAATTTCATTTTTTCTCAAACTAATTTCTTCTCGGGACCATACTGCTCCATTGGGGATGTGGTGGAGGGCAGTAACTACCCCTGTGGCACCGCATTGGGCGATATCTTTGAGGCTTACTGGATCTTTTGGTCCATACCAGCGCATGGTCTGTTCCATTCTATAGGTCATGGGAATTTGATTTGAGGGTTGAATTCAATCACTAATTTTTAAACTCCAGCATAGGCACTAAATCCCCCATCTACTGTGACGATAGTGCCGGTCACAAAGGATGAAGCATCGCTGCATAGCCAATGTAAGGCACCTAATAAATCTTCAGGCTGTCCAAATCGATTCATCGGGGTATGGCTGATGATTTGCTGCCCTCTTTGGGTTAAGCTTCCATCGGTTTCGGTGAGTAGGGTTCGATTTTGTTCGGTCAAGAAAAAACCTGGAGCCAAGGCATTCACCCGAAAACTTGGTCCATATTTGCTTGTGAGCTCCACGGCTAGCCACTTGGTCAAATTATCAATAGCAGCTTTGGCTGAAGCATAGCCCATCACGCGAGTCATGGGTCGGGTGGCAGCCATGGAACTGATATTCAGAATTGTACCCTTTTTATTTTTAAGCAGTAGTGGAAGAAATACCTTGATCGGAAAAACAGTACCCAAGTAATTCAGGTCTAGCACTTCCCTCAAGGCCTGGCTATCCAAATCCAAAAATGTTTGCTCAGGTCGGATCACGGCTCCTGGCATGTTTCCGCCTGCTGCATTGATCAAGGTGTCCAGTGATTCGTGTTGGGAAGCAATGATCTGGGCTACTTTTTGCAAGGCCTCCTCATCGGTGACATCGGCACAATAGGCCCATGCCTTACCTCCTGCACTGCTAATCAAGTCTCTCAAATCGTTTATTTTTTTTGGGTTTCTTCCCAAAAGCAAAACGCTGGCTTCCTGCTGGGCCAAATAAAGAGCCATTTCTTTACCCAAAACACCCGTTGCGCCAGAAAATAAGATTTTCTTTCCCTTCAAGGAAAAGGATGGAGAGGAATTCATAGGCTTTTGCTGTAGTGATTGGAATTAAACTCGAAATAATTCTTTGCATTGTAGTAGCAGATGTCTTGGATAATTTTTCCAATCCATTTTTCATCCCAGGGCAATTCTCCTCGCGCTACTTCTTGGCCAAACAACTGGCATAAAATCCTTCGAAAATATTCGTGTCTTGGGAAAGAAAGAAAGCTTCTGGAGTCAGTAAGCATTCCTACAAAACAACTTAGGAGACCCATGTTGGAAAGGGTATTCAATTGCTTTTCCATGCCATCTTTTTGATCCAAATACCACCAGCCCGAGCCGTATTGTATTTTTCCTTTGACAGATCCATCGTTGAAATTCCCAATCATGGTGGCAAAGACCTCGTTGTCTCTAGGATTTAGGTTGTAAATGATGGTTTTGGTCAATTGGTTGCTTGCATCCAGGTCATTTAAAAATCTGGCCAAATTCAAGGCTTGGTCAAAATCTCCAATAGAATCAAATCCTGTATCTGGGCCCAAAGAGCCCAACATGCGGCTGTTGGTATTGCGAAGGGCACCAAGGTGGAATTGCTGCACCCAGCCTTTGGCATGATAAATTCTACACAGGTGACGAAGTATTGAAAAAGTAAAATACTCTTGTTCAGCCCCCGTAGCCACTTCTCCACGTAGCATCTTCTTAAAAATTTGATCGCTTGAAAAACCTTTGTTTTCAGAAAAATAAAGTTTTTCTAATCCATGATCTGCCACTCTACAGCCCCGATGATGGAAATATTCTATTCGATTGGATAGGGCTTCCAGTAGTGTGTCTAAGGAGGTGATGGCAAAACCTACCGCCTGTTCTAATTTTTCTAGGTAGGAGCGATAGGAAGATGGCTCTTGAAGACCCAAGGCTTTGTCAGGACGAAAGGTAGGATACATGTGCATGGAATCCCCTTGTCGGTAAAAGTCTACATGATGTGCCAAAGAGTCTGTAGGATCGTCCGTGGTGCAGACCACTTCTACCTTCATTTTCTGCAAAAGTCCTCGGGTACGAAAACTTTCCTCTTGAAGTGCCTCAGTGGTCTGAACATAAATCGCAGAGGCATTGGAAGGACTAAGCAGGTCTGAAATACCAAAGTAACGCTGCAATTCCATGTGGCTCCAGTGGTACAAGGGGTTTCTCAGGGTAAAGGGCAGGGTATAGGCCCATTTTTCAAATTTTATTGGATCACTAGCTGATCCGGTGATGTATTGCTCTTCCAAGCCTAGGGTTCGCATGGCTCTCCATTTGTAGTGATCCCCTGCCAACCAGAGGGCAGTGATATTTTCAAACTTCCTATTGCTGGCAATTTCTGCTGGAGGCAGGTGGTTGTGGTAATCTACAATAGGGAGTGTTTTGGCATACTCGTGGTAAAGCAATTTGGAGTACTCATTTTGCAACAAAAAATGATCGGAAAGGAAAGGAACCTGCTGAGCTAAAGAAGTCATGTACAAAAAGGAGGAATGCTTTGTGTTATCGTTTTACTGGGTAGCATTTATCAATTATTACCCTGTTATGGTTTTGGTGTGACGGGGTCAAAAGTTTATAAGCCGGGAGGCGCCCAACCTTTTTCGTACGCTCTACTCCATAGGGCCATGGCTTTTTTGGAGTTTAGGATATGTCCATTTTTTGGATCACAACGTAAGGTTTCTCCTGTACGGCTGCTGATATTGGCCAAGTGGCAAAGAAGGGTAGAGGTAGCCCCTTCTTCTATGGTAGAATTTTGTTTTTCGAGTCCTCGTACTGCATTGAAGAAATTGACAATGTGTAGGGTACTCATGTCTCCCCCTCCGCCCAAGGCAGTACCTGCTTCTTGGGTTTTGGCTTTATTTGATTTGATTTCTTTGCCACTGCGGTCCATCATGCGGTATCCATTTCTATCCACATAGACAGTCCCTTCTGTACCATAGATGATGGTGCCTCTGTCTGAACCGTACGTTTTATAGTTGTTTCTGCTTTTCCCATCCCATTGGATGCTGAGTCCATTTTCAAAGGTAAAGGTGGCATCCATGGTGTCGTACATGGTCCAACCATCCTCTGGAAAATGCATTTTTCCAGCGACCACGGATACCTGTTGAGGAAAATCTACTTGCAAAGCCCAGCGTGCCACGTCCAATTCGTGGGTAGCATTGTTGCCTGTTTCCCCAGTTCCATAATCCCATCCGTACCAATGCCAATTGTAGTCCCAGGTATCGTGCATGTAGGGTTTTCGGGGAGCAGGACCTTGAAACAGTTCCCAATCCAAACCCTCGGGTGGTGCTTGGGGAATGGGATTAGGTACCGCCCCTCTAGCATTGGAGTAAAATGCCTTAGCCAAGTATGCTTTCCCTATGGCTCCTTGATGGATGGCTGCAATAACTTCCCGGCTTTCGGGTGCTGAACGCTGCTGATTGCCCATCTGTACCACCTTATTGTACTTTTTTTGGAGAGCTACCAAGACTTCGCCTTCTCTGGGGTTGTGGGAACATGGCTTCTCCACATACACGTGTTTTCCCCTTTCTAGGGCTAGCCAGGTGCCTGGAGCATGCCAGTGATCAGGGGTGGCATTGATGAGCACATCTACCTCCTTGTCATCCAATACTTTGAAGATATTTTGCTCTTGCTTGGGTTGGTAATCAATCCATTTTTCAAAGTTTTTCGCTGCCTTGGGCATTTGAGACTGCATGGCATCGCAGAGGTAAAGCAAATTGACGTTACTGCTCTTCAATCCTATAGGCTCGTAAAATGCACCCAATCGACGCCCCAAGCCTGCAATGGCCACGTTTAGTCGGTCGTTTGCTCCCAAGATTCGTGCGTATGATTTGGGGGAAAATCCCACCGCTCCTAGAGCAGATAGGCCTAGGGTCATCGCTGCACTTTTCTTTATAAATGATCTTCTATTTGATTTGGACATGCTTTCCAAAGTTTTATGGTGAAATTACTTTAAAGGCTTAATTTTTATATTTTTAAAACTCACCTCGTTTCCATGGTCTTGGAGTAGGATACGTCCCTGAGGAGCTTCGCCAAAATTGGTCCAGATGGCATATTTGCTTATGGCTACCAAGTCTCTAAACTCCTGGGATCCTCGGGTATATTCCAGTACTTTGACACCATTGATGAAGTGTTCGACCTTGTTGTTGGGATGTACCAGAATCCTTCCTTGATTCCATTCTCCTATTTTTCTTACAAAGCGAGGTTGTTTATCTGCCTTGATCAAGTCATACAAGGAAGCTAAGGTACGGTTGCCATCCCTACCCATTTTGGCATCGGGATGTAGGACATCGTCTAAAAGTTGGTATTCAAGTCCTATAGCAGATCCTTTGTTTCCTTCGGAAAGTGTGACAAAATATTTCACCCCGCTATTGGCCCCTTCTGTAAGTTTAAAATCAAAGGCCAAATCAAAAGCACTGAAAAGTTCTTTGCTGACGATGTCTCCGTAAGTAGTGGCCTCGCTACCGTCCGACTTTTGGATGGTCAAGATCCCATCCTGTACGATCCATCCCTTTTCTGGAAAAGTCTCTTTGTAGGCACCTATCCATCCTGCACTTGTTTTTCCATCAAACAAAAGTTTCCAGCCTTGATTTTTTTCCTCCTCGGAAAGTTGATTGCTCAGGGTACTGACCACAAATACCTCTCCACGGAAGGGCGTAGGGCGAAGGTTTTCAGTTTGAATTCGAATATTTCTGAATGATGTTTTTCTTCCTTCCTCGGATTTGTTTTGAATGCTGTGCACTTGAAGTCCGATAAATCCTTGGGCATCCATATCGTCCATAAAATAGGCGACTTCCTGTCCATTGATCCAGGTTTTGATGGTATTGCCAATGGCCTCTATCCTGTAGGTATTCCATTCTCCAAGTTTAAAGGCTGATTTAGCTTTTGGATTCAAATCCAGGGGATAAAACCATCCTCTTCTTGCTTCGTCGTAAATTCCTCCTGACCAGGCTCTGGGCGTGGGATCAGCTTCTACTTGATAGCCTAGGACCAAGCCTTCTCCATTCCTCTTGCTGGGATCAAATTGTCCTCTGACCATCACCCCACTGTTGGAGCTCAAGTCATTGATTTTAAGTTCAAGCTCCAAAATGAAGTCCGAATACATTTGATCGGTGATCAGAAAGGTATTGCCTGTTCCATACACGGAGGAACCTTCGATAGCTCCCTCTTTCACCTCGAAGGATGCTTTTCCAGCCACTGCTTTCCATCCGCTTAGGTCTTTTCCATTAAAAAGGGAGCTCCAGGAAGAGGTTTGGGCAAACGTGGAATGCTGAAGCAGGAAGAAAAAGAAAAGAGCACTACAGATGATTCTCTTAACCAAAGGTGAATTTCGGGTTATTTGCATACCTATGCGTAACATGGGGTTAGAAATTGAAATTCAAGATACAAAAATCCTTTAGCTGCACCTAGCTTGTTGCAAGCCTAGGGAATCAAATTTGTAAGGACGGTCATAATCCCTTTCCTATTCGTACTTTTGTGCATGCTTGATTTTAATACCAAAGGAAAGGTTTTCATTACCTGCAAGGACCGTTCGGTCAGTTACTTGGAGCAGGAGATTCGTGAATTGGGTTTTTTCCCTATAGAAATTAGTCGTACCGGCATCGAGATTCTTGCTTCGCTTGAAGAATGCATGGACCTCAATTTGCACCTGCGCACGGCCTCTCATGTCTTGTATGAAATCAAATCTTTTTACCTCCGCAATGCGGACGACATCTACCGACGCTTCAAGGCCATTCCCTGGGAGGATTATTTGGATGTGGACGGGTATTTTTCGGTCAACTCGGTTGCCGAAAATGAATCCATCACCACACCTTTGATTGTGAATGTGAAGGTAAAAGATGCCATTGTGGATCGCTTTCGAGAGTTGAAGGGAAGGAGACCTGATTCAGGTTCGGACTTTTCCGGATTGGTGATCCAAGTCTATTGGAAAGAAACGCAAGCCATTGTTTACTTGAATACTTCTGGGGAAACCCTGGCCAAGCACGGGTACCGCAAAATCCCTGGAAAGGCACCGATGATGGAAGCCTTGGCCGCCGCCACCATTTATGCCACCGAATGGAATACCCGAGTACCCTTCATCAATCCCATGTGTGGCTCGGGCACCCTTGCCATTGAGGCTGCCTTAATGGCCAGCAAAAGGTACCCAGGCTTGTTTAGAGATAGTTATGCCTTTCAACATATTTTGGGTTATGATCACGAGGGATATTTGGCAAAAAAGAAAAAGCTGGAGAATAAAATCATTGCCAACCCAGGCGTAAAAATCATTGCCTCTGACATTTCCCTGCAAGCCATTACCTTTGCTCGGGAAAATGCGGCTTTTGCGGGGGTAGAAGACCTCATTGATTTTCAGACAGGAGATTTTGCAGAAACGGAGATTCCAGAAAAGCCACGTGGGGTGATTCTATTTAATCCCGAGTACGGGGAGCGATTGGGGGACCTCACCGAATTGGAAGAAACCTACAAACGGATGGGGGACTTTATGAAACAAAAATGTGCCGGTTACCGAGGGTATATTTTCACAGGAAACCTGGATTTGGCCAAGAAAGTTGGCTTGAAAGCGAGCAGACGTATCGAGTTTTGGAACGGAACCATCGACTGCCGCTTATTAAAATACGACCTGTATGAAGGAAAAGGAGCTTTTTCCTCATAAAAAAACGCCAAGTATATCTTGGCGTTTCGTTTTTTAGATCAAGGAGCTACAAACAGCTTACTCAGCTTATCAATTTTTTTACTTAAGTCCAGAATGGCCTTAGCATATCGGGTATCCCATTCTTCCAAGCGTGTGGTATTTCGAATAGCCACTTCGTACTGTATACCAGGAAGGATCCAGGAGGCGTAGCCAGAAAAGGGGTCGTTACAGACATAAAGAGACTTGTACCAGTCTCCGTAATACATCCCCTTGGGATCGATCCAACTTTTTTCCAATCCTATCAATTCGGTATTGATTTTTTTCAATTTTGCTGCCGAAAGTTTTTCAGATGCCATGGCGTTTTTAAGGGCATTTTGGTATTCCTCGGATCGAGCTTCCAACTCTTTCAACGCAGCTTCTACCTGATCAAATCCACTGAAATTGGAATCCATACCCTTGACGTTGGCCACCGCTTGAGCAAAGTGGCCTTTTAAATCCTTTGCGTAGCGAGGCACATCGTAGGGAATCACCGTGGCATTTGCTTGGCGAAGAGCTACCAATCCGAAGAGTTGTGCTACTGCACCACCCATTTTGAAGCTTGGGTCGGAAAATTTAGAGTAATAGTAAAAATTATCGTAGTTGGAGTGGTAGGCGGTTTGCCCACCTGAACCTCCACTTAGAGAAGGGATTCCCACATGCATGTAGAATGCAATGTGATCAGAACCACCGCCCAAATTTCCAATGCCAGGTTCCGCATTTTTTCCAGCCCAAATCTCAAAAACTGTTTTAGCGGAATCAGGATAGATAACTTCTTTGGAGGCGTCAATGATCAATTTCTTTAGAGTAGGAGCCGCAGAGGCGCCAAAGTTGCGACCCGACACGCCTCCGTCAAAGTTCATGTAGGAAATGGCCTTGGCGCCAAGTTCTTCCTTGAGGTGCTCCACCCATTCGGTAGATCCAATCACGCCTTGCTCTTCGGCATCCCAATGTCCAATTAAAATCGAACGGGAAGGTTTTTGTCCATTTTTATACAATTCCCCCAAGGCCTCAGCAAAGGTAAGCAACATGGCCGTACCGGAATTTGGATCCGTAGCGCCGAAAGACCAGGCATCGTAGTGACTACCCAAAATGATCCATTCGTCTGGATGATCTTTTCCAATGAAGGTGCCTACCACATTATTGGCTCGGATAAAGTCAGGCTTCTGATCCACCATGACCCGCACCTTCAGTTCAGGTCCACCTGTAATTTTGTAAGGAAAAGGCAATCCCCCTTGCCAAGTGGCCGGCACATCTTCCCCTTTCATTCTACTCAGAATTTCTTTTGCCGCGCCATAACCAATGGGCGTCACTGGAATGGTGTGAAAGTCTACTGTAGCAGGATCGTCACGCTTAATCTTTACTGGACCATCCAAGGGAAGGGCAGGGCGATTGGGTGTCAGGGGGTCACCTGTAAAATCCAAGGTAAGCATGGAACCGCGTTGGATGGTAGTTTCGTTGTAAAATGGTCCTTTGGGGTATACCTCGCCTCGAGTGAATCCAGAGTCTTTGGGGTCTGTAAAGACGACCAAACCCACCATCCCGTGCTGCTCCGCATACTTGGCTTTGTACCCCCTAAAATTACCTCCATAGCGTGCAATGGCTATTTTCCCTTCCAAAGGCACCCCCATTTCTACGAGCTTCATGAAATCTTCCCGTGTGCCATAATTGACATACACCACTTCGGCGGTGACATCTCCGCTTCCCGAAAAGGCATTGAAACCTAGATGGAGTCTAGGATCGGCGGAAAATGGATCTTCGGGTAGTGCTCCTTCTTTTTGAGATAAGGTAAGCTTAACTGGGGATATTACCTCTAACTCGGAGGTACCCGGATGGTTGGGAAGGTAGACATCGTAAGGCCATACCTTTACGTCCATGCCTGCTTGGGACATGATTTGCACCATGTAGTCTTTTACCAGTTCGTTTTCTGGAGTACCTGCGATGTGGGGATTTTTTGTGAGTTCAGCGAGATGAACTTTAAAGCGCTCCGGTTTGACGGCTTGGAGAAAATCATTCTCAAATTTTTTTTGTGCCTGCAATTGGGAAGCAAAAAAACCGTCTTGCTGCGCGAGTCCTTCCAATGAAAGGAGGGTAGAAGCGATTAGGATAAGAAAACTTTTCTTCATAAGGGAATGAAATGTATAGGGTGAAGCAACAGGTATTAAAAAAAAGGCCATAGAGTTTTTCTATGGCCCTTGGGTATCAATTGGCCTTTAAACCAGGAGATCTCTCCAAAAATTCCTGATACAAACGAATGTGGCGGTTTGACAATGGAATTCTATACCCATCAATAAATACGTGAAGAATCTGAGACCGTGTTTCGAATGGATCTCCAGTAGACACGATGAGGTTGGCCTTTTTTCCCACTTCTACCGATCCATACTGATCCGCAACTCCGAAAATTTCTGCCGGATTGATGGTTACAGCTTTCCAGGCTTCTTCTTTACCTAATCCATAAGCTGCTGCAAAGGCTGCATGAAAAGGAAGATTTCTGACATTCTCTTCTTCATCGGTTCTCAGGGCCACTTTTACCCCTGCTTTTGCAAGTTTGCCTGCATTGGCATAAGGGGTATCGTATCTATCCGATTGTCGGGTAGGGAGGTCTTGCACGGGTCCTGTAACTACAGGAATTTTTGCTTTTGCAATTTGTTCGGCCACGCGCCATCCTTCAGCTACACCTGTAAATATGACCTTGATATTCTTTCCTTCTACCCATTGGATAGCACTGAGGATATCTGATGCAGCATTTACTTCTATGAGTAGGGGAAGTTCTCCAGATAATACTTTGGATAACTGCTCCATTTCAGGGAAGTAGCTTAGTTCAGCACCAGACTTCTTTAATTCCAGATAGCTTTTTGCATTGTCCCATATCTCATTTGCTTCTTTCAACGCTTTTTCTCCATCTTCTTTGATATCTTCTTCTGATCTTCTATCAAATCGTCCTCTTCTTCCAGAACTTGGGAAAGTCATGGCTACGGCCTTAAAACCTCCATACATTTGATCTGGGGTATACCCATTTAAGTTGATCAGAGCAGCCGTACCGGGAAACAAACCTCCAGATGGCACCGTCAATACGGTAGTTACTCCTGAAACACGGGTAACTCCAATGGCCTCCGAATTGGGGTTGACTGTGGTGAGTGCCTGCATGTTAGGGGTTACGTTGCCTACATCGGAGTAGTCTACCGTTTCCGGAACAGAACTTACCTCTACCAAGCCCAATCGGGTACCTCCATCGATCATCCCAGGATAAATAAATAGGCCAGAGCAGTCTATAATTTCAGCTCCTTCAGAAGGAAGAGATGCACCGACCCCAATAATTTTTCCATTTTCTAACAAAACAGAAGCATTGGACAGCGTCCCCTTGGTCACGGTCACTACGGTTGCATTTTTTAGGAGAAACTTCCCTGTTCGAGGTTTTACAAATTCCCCGTCTATTTGAGCCATTCCCACGCTTGGTAGAAGGGCTATCCAGGTCATACAAAATAATACTAGTATTCGGTTCATACGTATGTTGAATTTTCGGGGTGATTAGTGTTTTTCTTTCAAAAAGGCCACATCAAATGCATCTAAAAAGATTTCTACATCTTGCATACAACGGTGTGCTTCTTCATTGGCGCGCAAAAAGATAGGTTCTACCATTTCGGTAGCACTTACCAGTTGGCGCTGATCGTCTTTGTCTGCTACAACATCAAAGTACTTTATTCCATCTACGAAAGTCATTTGTGGTACGGCATAGGAGGATAGGGGATGGCTATCAAAAATGACCAAGTCCGCTTGCTTGCCTACCTCAATAGAACCTACCTTGTCCTCAATACCCAGTTGCTTGGCAGGATTGATGGTGATCATGGCCAAGGCTTCGTCGTCGGTCAATCCACCGTAACGCTGAGTTTTTGCAGCCTCATGGTACAAGTGGCGGATAAGTTCGGCAGAATCCGAGTTGATAGAAGTAATGGCTCCGTTTCTTTGAAGGATAGCTGCATTGAAAGCGGTAGAATAATATACTTCCATTTTGTAAGCCCACCAGTCGGCAAAAACAGAGGCTCCCATGGTGTACTCTGCAATTTCTGGGGCAACTTTAAATCCTTCGTTGGTATGCTGGAAAACTAATTTTTTGATATTAAAATCCTTTGCCACGTTGATAAGCATGTAGATTTCATCGGCTCGGTAGGAATGGCAATGAATAATAATCTTTCCATCTAGGATATCGGCTAGCGTCTGCAGTCTTTCGTTGTAGGCTGGAGGAGTAAGGGTATTTCCTTTGGTATTTTTTGCAGCGGCATACGTTTCCCAAGCCTTTTTGTATTGAAGGGCCTCATTAAACCCATTTCTTATCACTGCTTCCACTCCCATTCTGGATCGGGGTTGTATCCCATTTCCTCTGCCATGAACCCTAGTTGGGTTTTCTCCTAAAGCAAATTTGATGGTTCTCGGAGCATCTTGCATGATGATGTCTGCAGGGTCTTTTGCGCCCCATCGGTGTTTTAGGGTGGCATTTTGACCTCCAACCACATTGGCCGATCCATGCATGGCATGAGAGACGGTGACTCCACCTGCCAAGGCCCTGTAAATCCCTATTTCAAAGGGATTAACTACGTCTTTCATTCGAACTTCCGAAGTGATAGGTGCAGAGGCTTCGTTGACTACATCCAAGGCCACGTGGGAGTGAGCATCTATAATCCCTGGCATGAGGTATTTCCCTGTGGCATCAATTGCTTGTACACCAGTAGGAGCAGTAATATTTTTTCCAATTTGGGTGATGATCCCATTTTGGACCAATACATCGGCAGATTCTAAATTGCCTTTGGTTACGGTCAGCACGGTAGCATTTTTGATCAAAACGCTTCCTTTTTGAACTTGGGCTTGGGAAAAATTACATCCCAGTCCAAAAAACGCTAGAAGAAGGTAGAATAACTTTTTCATGATTAGTTAAGTTGGCTAGGTGAAGAAAGTGTGGCATTGAAAGGAAATGAACCCATTTGAGGCAAGGATAAGGTACCTTCCATGGATTTTCCGTTGACTTCTCCTGATACAGTTACCGTAAAACTCATTCCGCCTGCCGAAACGTCAAATTCAAATTTTAGATTCTTGCCCGTTACCGTTACATTTTTGATGGGGGCACTTGCTTTTCCAGATCCTGCAGGATCGTCGTAGCTAATACTTCCTCCCAACACACCATTTTCTTTCTTGATGGTTATTTCTCCTCCTGAACTTCCTGCAGGAGTTTCAGAAACGTAATCCCATACTCCTTCTACCGAGTTCTCCGAATTTTCTGGTGTAGCAGAAGAGTTAGGAGCTGAATTTGATTTTTTCTTCACTTCATAGTCAAACACATAACCATCTACGATGACATGTTTGATTTGGGAAGATTCTTTAAATAAAGGTTCCGTAGTAAGGATGAGGTTGGCCAACTTTCCTTTTTCAAGGGTTCCAGCAATTCTAGAAATGCCTAAGACGGAAGCAGGATTTGTGGTTAATGCAGCCAAGGCTGCTTTTTCACTTAAGCCATTGGCAATCATGGTGGAAAGGGCTTTGTGTACGTTTGAAGCTTTGGTATCTAGGGTACTAAATCCAAAGGATACGCCTGCCTTTTCTAGGTTAGCAGCTTGCTTTAAGGACTGATCGTAAGCTTCTTTTACTCTGGCATACTGCGCCTTGGTGGCTTCGGTGACTCCTTCTTCTTTCTGAGATTTAATTGCTTTATCGTCAGGAACTTGCAATTTTATCATCACCGAAGTGCCAGAGCTTTTGATCAAATCAATGACCGACTCGTAATTTTCTAAGCCTGTAAGGATAAGCTTAAATCCCAGTTCCTTTTGTAAGGAGATGGCCCGTCTAGCTTCTAATTCCGAGTTGGCAGTGAAAAGAATAGGGAGTTGCTTTTGGACTACAGGTGCCATAGCCAGCTGAGTAGGGGTAGTTTGGGGACGTTTTACTCCAGCAACCGAGGCAAACAATTTTTCATGTTCTAAGGCTAAGATGCTGTTTTGGTACACGTCTCTAAACTTGGCCATCACTCCAGCCACAGTGCCTGGATACATACCCCTAGAACCTCTAAAATTTGCCGCCATAGCTACATTTGCTTGTATGATGGCAATGTTTTTGGGATCTCCTAAGCTTACTAAGGCTGTTTTTCCGGGTAGCATTCCACCCTCTGGAATGACTTGCGACATGGCAAATCCTACTTTTCTCCATTCATCTACCTCGTTACTAGCACTGGAATAAAAATCAGTGGCCATCCTCCATGGAGTAATCCCTGCCAATTCATCTGGAGGATTGGAAGAGTTAAAATCCTTAGTACTTTCATCATCCATAGGTTCGGATATTCCAATATTACTTCCTCCATCAATAAATGCAGGATATACAAATAAGGAATCTCCTGAAATAACCTTGGCATCTTTTGGGATGCTTAGTCCTGCTCCGATTCCTGTTATTATCCCATCCTTAAAGAGGACAGTAGCCTTGCTTCCAATATCCCCTGGGGATTTGATGACAGTAGCATTGGTAATGGCAAAGGAACTGGTCACTCTTCGCTTTCCACTCGGATCGCTTTGTGCCCAGCTTACCTGCATTACCCATCCAAAGATCATCATCGTGAGGATGGTGCTGAGAAAATAGTTCTTCATTCTTTCTTTTTTTAAACTTTAACTCCCAAACTACTATTTCTATTTTTAATTTTCACTATAGATTTTTAAATCTGTCATTTTTAAGGGATTAATGGCGAGGGATTAGGTTAAAATTTAGTTTACCTTCTTTTACCTTACACTTTATAATTGGGATAAATTAGGTTAGTTTATCTCCCAATCCACTTCAATAAAATCAGAGTAGAGTTTAGTTGGTAAATCTTAAACAATCCAGCCTAGTGGCCGTTTCTACATCTATGTCATCGCGATTAGAATTACCAAAAACAGAGCTTCATATTCCTACAGGCTTAGAAGCTATAATCTTGGGTGGAGGCTGTTTTTGGTGTACAGAAGCAGTTTTTTCCCGTCTGCAAGGAGTAAGACAAGTCATTTCAGGCTATTCGGGAGGGATTGTGGATCATCCCAGCTACCAGCAAATTTGTACGGGTACTACAGGTCATGCCGAGGTGATCTTGGTATACTTTGATCCCCAGATAATTAGCCTTACCAGCCTGTTGGAAGTATTTTGGTCAACTCATGACCCAACTACCCTCAATAGACAAGGAGCAGACCATGGACCACAATACCGATCTGTAATTTTTTATCTTGATGAAAGACAGTGGCAGCAGGCACGTCAATATAAAGATGCCTTGGACGCGTCTAAGAAGTTTCCTGTTCCTGTGGTTACTGAAATTTCCCCTTTTACTAATTTTTATCCCGCCGAGGGATACCATCAGCAGTACTTCGAGCGCCATAGTACACAAGCGTATTGTCAGTTTGTTATTCTTCCTAAGGTGGAAAAATTACATACCCTTTTTGCAGACAAACTCAAAACCTAGGCACTAAAAATCCCAAAAGGTTTTCAAGGCATTTCCTAGGGCAATGGGGAAGCTCCGTTGAAGATTTTAGACTTTTTAAGCCCGCTTTTGATAAAAATGGCTAAATTTGTAGAATTTAACCATTTTTAAAACGCATGAAAAGAACAAGAGCTCAAGAATCTAGGGCAGCCATCGAGCGCCTCTACATTACCATGCGTCATCTTTTTAACCGAGGCAGCTACAAGCCCATGGGGGTTTCTGGGGAAGGATTGATTCAAGCACTCATGGTGCTTAGCCCGGAGATTTATGGAAGCCTCAGTGACTCCGAAAAAGTCGAGTTGGATGGACTTCTCTATGTGATGGAGCGGCTCCCCAAAGGAATTGAGGAATGTAGGTATATCCGTTTGATTAGTCGAGAAGGCTATGAAACTTCTCATTTAGAACCCATTATTCCTGCTCGCAGAAAAAGAAATTGTTACCGACTAGACGAGCAGATCATGTACGTAGAGATGACTCGGGGAAGATCTGACATCTACGATATCTTGACTCACCTCACGTTTTTATACATTGAATCAAGAAAAATTTATCAAAATAGTTCGGATCCAAAGGGAAAGCTTTCTGCCAATTGGAAAATGCTGGAAGAGTCGGTGAGAAAAGAGCAGGCAGGGGAGGAGTTGGACGTAGAGAGTGCATCTTCCTACTTAAGCCATATTTTGGGTAGGACCTTTGAAGAGACCTTAGCTGCGGTCAAGAAATTCAAAAAAAGCAGCCACACACATAGCCTTTTTTCTATCGTCTACCATTTGGGAAAACTTGCTTTAGAGGAAGCAAGTATGGGTATGGATCGGGAAATTAGTTTTTCCGCAACCCTTAGAGAACGCATAGGCCACCACGTGTACGGAGAACTATGGGCCAATAGAATCAAAGAAACTCTTTTACATAAAGGGCTTTTGCAAAGGCCGATTCACATCATTTCTGCCAACTTGCACAGTGTGCTCCATACCATTTATGCGCACCAAGCTCTTGGTGCTAGAAGTTTTGAAGAAATTGAACAGATTGCTACTGCTATTTCTATCAAATCCAAAACAAATGAGGGTAAGAGTATTCGGAATTATGCTGAAAAGCATGGATTTATTGACCTTCCTGACGAATCAGGAACCAACATAGGAGCGCAAATCATCGATACGGCAAAAATGGAAAAATCTTCCTTGATCCCTGGAGTGCAACTGCCCAAGGAAAAGGAAAAAAGTCCTGTTTTTGTGGTCATGGATTACGCTTTTGGAGAACAGGCGTACGAATGCTTTGATGAATTGCTCAAACCCTATGCGGTGGATGGAGTGAAATACCCCCTCAATGTAATGTCTACTTCCATCATGGGTAAGGCAGGCATACTACATGGAGGTAAGGGAGATTTGATGGTGCCTACCGCCCATGTTTTTGAAGGTACTGCGGATAACTATCCTTTTCGAAATGAATTGAAGAAATCAGATTTTAAAGGCTACGGGTTGGGGGTTTACCAAGGTCCCATGATCACCGTGCTAGGCACATCTCTCCAAAATAAGGACATTCTCACCTATTTTATGCAATCTTCCTGGAAAGCGGTAGGATTAGAAATGGAGGGAGCCCATTATCAAAAAGCCATACAGGCCGCCTCAAAAATTAGAGGAAACGTAAAATCTTCCATCAAAATTTTGTACGCTTACTATGCTTCCGATAATCCATTAGAAACTGGGAGTACCCTTGCATCTGGAGCCTTGGGGATGGATGGGGTCAAGCCCACCTATCTGATTACCTACAAAATCTTGGAGAAATTGTTTACCAAGTAAAGCCCTTATTCCCTACACTTTTAATAGCCAGATTTCAAAGGCGGAGGACCATCTGGTACGATGCCTTTGTACACATAATCTCCTTTTTTGGCTTTAAATTCTGATTTGATTTCCTCTCTTAGCACTTCGTTTTGATAGAGATCAACCATGGTCATTGCCAGTGCTTTGGAGGCATAGCCCATGCCTTTATGTCCAATAGACATTCCTGCTGAGGCCACTACGGCCCAAGAATGCCAAGGAGTACCTGTGGGTGCTACAGTGGCTCCCATACGAATGGTGGGTACCACCCAGCTGACGTCACCCACATCGGTACTTCCACCCATGCTATGTTCCTGAGTTTCTTCCATGGGTTTTATTTCAGAAATGACTCCCACTTGTGGCTTTCCATTTGCCTCTTGGATCTTTTTAGCAAACTCTTGTTCTTCTGGCGTGTAGGTGATTTTTCCTAAGGCCTCTATGTTTTTTTGCATCACTTCTGAGCCTCTGCGATTGACCAAAATTTCATGTACTCCTGAAACCAAGGTGATTTTGTGACTCACATTCGCCATAATGGCTGCTCCTTCTGCCATTTTTTCGATTTGCTTCCACACCGGCAATAGCCCCTCTCGGCTGGAATCTCTCACTCTCACCCAAAGTCGGCTGTAATCTGGCACAACATTGACCACCTGACCTCCATCCTGGATATGGTAATGTATCCTCACGGTAGGTTTGATGTGCTCTCTGTAGTAATTGATTCCTGAAGTGTATAGCTCTAAAGCATCTGAGGCAGATCGACCGTTCCAAGGATCTCCTGAAGCATGAGCGGCTTGTCCAGAAAATTCCACAATAAAATCTACCAAGGCCAAACCTTTTTGCACCTCTGTTTTAGTTTCATCCGCAGGATGCCAATCCATCATCAAGTCCAGGTCATCCATGAGCCCTGCTCTTATCATCCAAAGTTTCCCGAAGTATTTCTCTTCGGCGGGGGTTCCATAAAAGCGAATGGTCCCTTTTAATTTACCTGAAGCGATCAATTCTTTAATAGCTGCAGCAGCACCCAAGGAAGCCACTCCAAAAAGATTGTGTCCACAGCCGTGTCCTGGAGCTCCGGCATGAAGAGGACTTTTAAAAGGTACCTTATTTTGAGAAAGTCCAGGAAGACCATCAAATTCCCCCATGATTCCGATGATAGGCTTTCCCGACCCGTACTCTGCAATAAACGCAGTAGGAATCTCTGCTACACCTCTGCTCACCTTAAACCCTAATTTTTCTGCGTAGGCAGATAAAGCGGCGGAGGATTGATTTTCTTGAAAAGCTATTTCTTCAAAAGCCCAAATTTTATCGCTGAGCTCAGTCATTTCTGCAAATTTTGCATCTAGACTTTGTTGAACTTCTGTTTTTAAAGGATCTACTTTTGGGTTATTTTTCTTTTGTCCAAGACCTGGTAGCGAAACCAAAAGCAGGCCGACAACAGCGAAGAGATGAATTTTTTTCATGATGATTCTTTACGAGTAGTGAATGAAGGCATAAGATAGGTAGCCTTTTTTAAAAAAACATGCAAATGTTAGAGGGAAGGTAATTCATTTCACTAGAGGCGTAGATCAAAAATTCTACTCCATGAAAATTCTTATCTTGTTGTTTCATCTATATACCCAAAAGCCGCGCCATGCATTTCCATTATTTTTCTGACTATGAGTCAATGAGTGAAAAAGGATTTGAGCTCATTAAGGAAGAAATCGAAAGAAAACCTAACCTATTGTTTTGTGTAGCTAGCGGGGGTTCCCCTGCCGGTACGTACCAGAAGTTGGCTGCCCATCGCCAGGTACAACCCAAATTTGGCTCAGAACTTCGGGTAGTGAAATTAGACGAATGGGGCGGGCTTGAAGCAGGCTCTGCTTTCACCTCTGAAGAAGATGTACAAGGTAAGTTTATACAGCCCATGCAAATAAGTTCCGATCGATATTGGAGCGTTGATCCTTTCACTTCTGATCCTGGCCTAGCTTGTCAACACATGGAAGAAATTATTCAAAGGGAGGGCCCGGTAGATATCTGCATACTAGGAATAGGAGTAAATGGACATATTGCTTTAAATGAACCAGGGGAGGAACTCCAATTGCCCTTTCATGTAGGTTCCTTGGCAGAATCTACCTTGGCTAATGGAATGATAAAAACCTTGAAGCACGCTCCATCTTTTGGAATGACTATGGGAATGAGGTCCATTTTGCAATCTGAAATGATTGTTCTTTTTATTGCAGGATCAGGAAAGAAACAAGCGTTTGAATTTTTAAAAGAGGAGCAACTTACTACCCAATTTCCTGCCTCTTTTCTTTGGTTACACCCCAATGTCCAGGTTTTGGTAGATTCTACAGCCATTTAGTTGTGTTTATTTGTTAAGAAACGCGAGTAATTAGGGCCCTCAAGGGGCCTATAAAAAAATAAAGTCTAGTCATTGCGGATAAGTTCCGATTTTCTACCTTTGCACCACTTCAAAAGTGAAGGTAAACGGAGTGGTAGTTCAGCTGGTTAGAATGCCTGCCTGTCACGCAGGAGGTCGCGGGTTCGAGTCCCGTCCATTCCGCATCAAAAATATAAAGAGTAATATTGGCTTTAAAGCCACCCTATAGCCCGAATGTAAATTAGGGTTACTGGGAACAGTACTGGAGTGGTAGTTCAGCTGGTTAGAATGCCTGCCTGTCACGCAGGAGGTCGCGGGTTCGAGTCCCGTCCATTCCGCAAAAGTCCCTTTGAGAGAAGGGACTTTTTTTTTGGTGCAGTATTCATTTTTATGTAGATTTTTTGGCCTTTCAATCTACCTAGGATAAGTAAGGCAAATACTCAAGACTATTCTTCTTGGATACAGACTATTGATTATCTTTGAATCGTAAATAAACTAACCAATGGTATTAGAATTTGAAAAACCCATTGCAGATTTAGAGCAAAAACTTCAGGAGATGAAAGATTTGGCTAGAGGGAGAAACATCGACCTGAGTAAAGATATTAACTCCTTGGAAGGAAAGATTTTGGCCTTAAAAAAAGAGACGTTTGCCAACTTAACCCGTTGGCAACGAGTACAGTTGTCGAGGCATGCAGATAGGCCCTACGCCTTGGATTATATCTACGAGATCACCAACGATTTTATTGAACTTCATGGAGACCGTACCGTAAAGGACGACAAGGCCATGGTAGGAGGCTTGGGCGATATCGATGGGCGAACCGTCATGTTTATCGGGCAGCAGAAGGGAAGAAATACCAAGCAAAGACAAGAGCGAAATTTTGGAATGGCTAATCCCGAAGGCTATAGAAAAGCGCTGAGGTTGATGAAAATGGCTGAGAAATTTGGTAAGCCCATAATTACACTTATTGACACTCCTGGTGCTTTTCCGGGTATTGAAGCTGAAGAAAGAGGACAAGGGGAAGCTATTGCCCGCAATATCAAAGAGATGTTTACCCTCAAGGTACCCGTAATATGTATTATTATCGGTGAAGGGGCTTCAGGTGGTGCTTTAGGTATCGCCATTGGAGACAGGGTATTTATGCTTGAAAATACCTGGTATTCTGTGATTTCTCCAGAATCTTGCTCTTCCATCCTATGGAGATCCTGGGATTACAAGGAGCAAGCTGCGGAAGCATTGAAGCTTACCTCTACTGACATGAAATCCAATGGATTGGTAGATGACATTATTCCCGAACCTCTAGGAGGTGCTCATAAGGATATCAAAGAAATGTCCAAAACCATCAAAAAGGCAATTCTACAAGCGCTCAAAACCTTGGATAAACAAAGCCCTGAGGAAAGAATATCACAACGCATCGATAAATTTTGTGCTATGGGTGTGGTGGTAGAGTAATAACTATCTCATGCCGGGGGGTTTTATTAAAAATACAATTAAAGCAATCTTCTACAGGTTGCTTTTAATTTTTACCTAAGTCTGTTTATAAATGGAAGTTTTTGCTCTCGATACTGGATATTTTAAGCTTGATGGAGGTGCGATGTTTGGAGTAGTTCCAAAATCCTTGTGGTCAAGAACCAACCCAGCTGATGAAAATAACCTGTGCACCTGGGCCATGCGCTGCCTTCTTGTGGTAGAAGGAAATAGGGTAGTTTTGGTGGATACGGGGATAGGAGATAAGCAAGATTCTCGGTTTTTCTCACACTATTACTTGCATGGAGATGATTCCTTGCAAAAGAGTCTTGCCAAGATAGGGGTTATACCCAGCGACATTACCGATGTGTTTTTGACCCATCTACACTTTGATCATTGCGGTGGCGCCGTACGCTACGGTTCCCATGGACAGTATGAACTTACCTTTCCCCAAGCCAAGTACTGGTCCAATGCATCGCATTGGCAATGGGCCACTAGGCCTAACCCTAGGGAGAAAGCCTCTTTTTTGGAAGAAAATATTCAACCTTTACAAGACCTTGGTGCCTTACATTTTGTGGATTTGAATCAAAAATCTCTCTTTTCAGGCTTCGATTTTATTACTGTGGATGGGCATACGGAGCAACAGATGCTTCCCAAACTCCATTACAAGGAAAGAACATTGGTATTTATGGCTGATTTACTTCCCTCCGTAGGACATATTCCATTACCCTATGTGATGGGTTACGATACCAGACCCTTACTTACCTTACAAGAAAAGAAGGAATTTTTAGAAGAGGCGGCACGAGAAAACTATGTACTTTTTCTAGAACACGATCCAAATTATTCTTGTTGTACTGTCAAGATGACTGAAAAAGGCGTTCGACTGGATCAAACTTTCCAATTAAATGAGCTATAAATCAAGCTTAGGGATCGCCCTCTCAGGTGGTGGCATTAGAGGTATAGCCCATTTGGGCGTACTAAAAGCTTTTGGCGAGTATGGGATATCTCCTAAGAAGGTTTCAGGAACTTCTGCGGGTGCTATTGTAGGTGCATTGTTTTGCCAGGGGTACAGTCCAGAGGAAATTATGAAAATCATCCACGAAACCAAGTATTTTCGCCTTTTGAGACCAGCGATTTCTTGGAAGGGGTTATTTAGAATAGAATCCCTAGTTGATGTTTTTAAAGATTTCTTTCCTCATAATTCTTTTTCAAAGCTCTCTATCCCCCTGTCTGTGGCCGCCACAGATATTAGTTTAGGAGAGGTTGTCTATTTTGAAGAGGGAGAACTCATTCCACCCATTTTGGCTTCATGCTGTATTCCAGGGATGTTTGAACCCATCGTGTACAATTCCAGGTATTTGGTTGACGGGGGAGTACTCAACAACCTACCTATTGAACCCTTACAAAAAGATTGTGATCTTCTGGTAGGGGTTAATTGCAATCACCTTCCTGCGGAAAAAGATATCAGAAATATTAAAAACCTCATTGAGCGAACGGTGATAATGACTATGAATTATAATGTTTACAGCAGGATTTCCTCCTGTGATTATTTTATTGAGCCTCCTGGATTGGGAAAATTTGGTGTTTTTGACATTAAAAAAGCCCCACAATTGTTTCAAGCAGGATATGAAAGGGCTATGAATTTGATAGAACAATCTCCCGGCTTACTAGAATTACCCTACCAAACCCCATTGTCCGCTCCACAGTCATGATGAAACGCCTTTCTCGACTTATTTTTTGGATAACGGGCTGGACGCTAGCCCCCAATTGGCCCAAAGGGGTGAAAAAGGCTGTTTTAATAGCTATCCCTCATACCTCCAATTGGGATATTTTGTATGCTCGATCTGCCTTTTACCTGATGGATATTCCCGTGCGATTCACCATAAAAAAAGAATCTATGGTAGGACCTGTAGGGTGGTTGTTGAGAGGCTTAGGTGGTATATCGATCGATAGGCAACGTGTACCTGGAGGGGGCAAGCAAACCTACACGGAGGCCATGATTCAAATGCTAAATGCTCGCGAAGATTTGGTTGTCATGGTTACTCCAGAGGGAACAAGAAGTGCTGTAAAAGATTGGAAAACAGGATTTTATTATACTGCACTTGGAGCAAATGTCCCGATAGTGGTTGGGTACTTGGATTACCAAAAAAAGGTGGCAGGAATTGGTCCATGTATCTATCCCAATGGAGATATAGAAGCCCAAATAGAAGAGTTAAAAAGTTTTGGTAGGGGAATAGTGCCCAAGCATCCAGAGAAGGGTATTATTTGAGCATGTCTGCCGAGAGATTCATCCCCACTCCATACTGCCCAGGAAAAATTATTTTTTAGTCGGAGTCCTTTACTAGCCTAAATCCAACATTGGAAGTACCTGAATCTATGGCCTGACCTTGTCTTGCGGAAGGCCTATAATTGACGCAGTAATTGGAAGCGCATAAAAAAGAACCTCCTTTTATCACCCTCTCCAGAGCATATGGATTAGTAGGATTGTAGCAAGGGCTCATTCCCTGATCTAGCGGGGCCACGCTACCATGCATTCTTGCATATTTCAATGCGTCGTACCAGTCTGAGGTCAATTCCCAAACATTACCTATCAGATCATAGGTTCCATAGGGGTTTGCCGGATACGATTTTACGGGAGATGTGCCTAAAAAACCATCTTTTGCTAGGTTCTGAATTGGAAAATTTCCTTGGAATGTATTAGCCAGGTAAATCCCTCCTGGGGCAAATTCGTTGCCCCAAGCAAATGTGCTCTCTTCTAACCCCCCTTTTGCTGCATATTCCCACTCTTGTTCGGTAGGAAGGCGCATTCCTTTCCACTGGGCATAGGCTTCTGCATCTTCGTAGGCTATATGAACAACCGGGTGATTTTCTTTTCCTTTAATCGAGCTACTTGGTCCTTCTGGATGCTTCCAATTTGCTCCTTGTACCCAAACCCACCAGAGGGAGAGGTCTGTCAAAGGTACAGGGCCTGAAGGCGGTATAAAAACCAAAGACCCAGGTGCCAAATCACTTTCCTTTGGCTTGGGAGTGGAAGGGGGCAATTGCTTTTTGAGTTGCTCCCAATCGATTGGTTTTTCAGCTAGGGTGACGTAGCCAGTAGCCTCTACGAATTCCTGAAATTGAGCATTGGTGACTTCTGTTGCATCCATCCAAAATCCTTCTACTCTGACCTTTACTGCAGGCTTTTCGGGAGCATAGGCATTTATTGCATTGCTCCCTACCACAACTTCTCCTCCCGGTATCCATACCATACCTGTAGGCGTATTGTGCTCTTTAGAAGAAAATAGAAATACTTCGTCCTCACTAGTTTCCTTTGCGTAATGGGCTGCTTTTGTGGTACAAAAAACAACACAGATGGCCAACACTCCCCACAGAATAAAATGAAACAAAATTTTCATATTGGAAATATACGTGGGTTTGCTCCATCTTTCCAATAGCCCTAGCCCAAGCTAGATCTACCTAGATGGCGTCAATTTTTGATTGAACCTTATTTCTAAATTTATTAAATACTCTGGTTCTTTCCTTTTCTCCCGAAGCACTGAGTAAGGTAGATTTTTTAATCAAATGCTCCATGGTTTGGAACATGGACTCATTAAACGTGGGGTTTCTTGATCCTAAAAAATACAAAACACTGTGGTTGAGGTAGGTGATTTTTGTGTCACCTATCTCCGCCATAATCGTATTGTCTCCTGAAACAATTTCATTCAAATACAAGGTAAAATCAGCACTATCGGACGTAGGAGTTTGACCTAAAAGCGTTTTTTTTCCATGTGTGGCCATTTTTTCAATATGATCAATAACTTCCAGGACACTTGCATAAACTCGGGTGGTGATTTCTTTGCTTTCCATCCATCCCATTTCGTGGTAAGATTCTATTTGCCTCAAGGTGGTATTGAGTGCATCCTTATTCCAAATTTCAGTGCTAGGGATATGGGTATAGGTGCGCACAATATTTTTGATATAATCCTCGTAGGGTAGGAGGTAATTTTTATCCAAACTGAATTTTTCTCTTCCGAATTCTTCTTTGGGAAAGATAGATTTCCACCAAAAAAAGAATTTAAAACTGGCCAATACCGGGTGGTAAAAATGATGGAAGGGGGAAAGCTCCTTTATCAAAAAATAAACGTGCCGTTTTTCATGTCCATTTAAAAATTTAAGCTCTTTAAATACATCTTCCAACCAATTTCTCATGCCATCCTCTTGATACCTTTGAGGATTTCCATGAAAAAGAATGGTATTGGAATTCAAACTAAAAAACTCATCCAAAGACACCTTAAAGGTAGAGCAGATGCGATTGAGCTCTTCAAAATCTAGTAGTTTTTCGCCTCGTATTCTTCGGTAGGCGCTGTCCAAACTTACCTGCAAAGCTTCGGAAACCTCAACTGCCAAGGAGGTGTACCCTGGAATGAATGGTTTCAATTTTTGAAAAAAATGGGCTTGTGTATTCATACAATAAAAAATTAAGTGAATTAAAAAATTTTCTTAAATAAATTAAAAATTATTAAATAATAAAATAAAAGCAAAAAAATATAATCAAAATAATTTTATTTTGATTTTAATTAATATTATTGAAGCCTAACTACCCGAATAATTTTTTAAATCCAAGCCAGGTAATTGGGCTTATTTATTTGAATTATTGGCAGGGATATTACGCCTATCTAGAAAGTGGAGAAGGAATCACGGGCAAACTTTCCATACCCTGTGCCGAAACAGCTTGTACGGCAAAGAAGTAATTGTCTTTGCTGTAAGGAAGTTTGAGGCTAGTATCTTCGGTATAGAACTTTTTCTCCCACATGGAGGAGGAAGTTTCCCGCATCAAGACATAGTATCCTTTTGCTATTCCATGGATTGGAGCTTTCCAAATCAGGGAAGTCGAATTACTAAGTCCACGAACATCAATCTTGACTTCCTGAGGCATCCCTGGAGCAAGGGCCAGCGAGGCAGCTGATGCCAAGTTCACTGCTGCTACTTTTCTCAGGTACTCAAAATCCATGAATTCGGGAAGGTCTCCATACTGAACCCCATTTTCTACACGTACGTTTTCATGTTGGTGCAGAAAATTTTCATTCATTTCAGACATACGTACTGCAGTAAATCCATTTTTCATAAAGGGAGTTTGATCTCCGCCACGTAGGAATCGATCGTTTCTATAAATCAATTTCACCTCCATGTGATCCACATAGCGTTCTCCTAGCTCCTTAATGTAGCGAGCAAGTTGCCTGGAGGGACTGTCGTTGTCGGAGTTGATTGATCTACGAATAGTTGCTCCTCGCTCATCTTCGGCAAGTGGAATGGTTTCTGAAAAAACGCGCATCACCGTGTTGTTGCTGATGTTGGTTTCGGAGGAGTTGCTATTTCCGACAATATCATTGTTGAGTACTGCCTCGATTTTCCAAGACATTTCTTTTGCCTTGTCAGCAAGGTAGGTAGCCCCTTTTAGGCCTTGTTCTTCTCCCGTAAATGCTACGAAAACCAAGGTAGCAGGAAACTCAGTTTGGGAAAGGATACGCGCAAGTTCGAGGACCAAGGCCACACCGCTGCCATCGTCATTGGCTCCAGGAGATGCACCGGTAGCATCCATCACATCCTTGTTTCGGGAATCCAAATGCCCTGAAATCAGGATCATTCGGGGATCTTGCTTGTTGTTTGTCCCATGGAGCATGGCTACCACATTTGCAACTTTTGCATCGGTTACAATTCTTCTTCCGTCGCCCGGCACTACAAACTCATCAATCATCGAAGTTAATCTTCCGTTTGATTTACTCGAAAATTCTGAAAATTTAACCTTCACGTAGTTTTGAGCGGCAATCATTCCCTGCTCCGCATCCGTATTTAGGGTATGTCTACTTTTAAAAGATGCCAGAGCTCTGACATAGTTCTCCAAGCTATCGGAAGAAATTTGCTGGACCAGTTGCTCGATTTCGGAATTTCTTTGGACGACATGCTGTCCAAAACCAGGTAGGGTAATAATAAATGCAAAAAGAAGAAGGAATTGCAGTCTCATGGTATAGTTCTTATCTATAGTTCATCTTAAATTTAGTTCAGATTTACCAAACACCACTTTATTTTACATGAATACATTTCCATTACCGTCCAAAGGTGAATATCCTCCCTTTTACGAAACGTATATTTCCCTGCTGAAAGACTCTCATTTTTCAAACCTTGTTCTTTCTCAAGTGAAAGAATTAAAGGATTTTTATGCCTCGAAGCCTTCCGGTTGGGAGGATACCCCCTATGCCTCAGGAAAATGGAGTCCCAAAGAAGTGCTAGGCCATTTGTTGGATACCGAACGGATCATGACCTTTCGTGCCCTTTGCATAGCCAGAGGGGATAAAAACTCCTTTCCAGGATTTGATCAAGATCCCTATGTTCAAGAAGGACAATTTAATGCTGTACCCCTAGACTTATTGCTTACCGATTTTGTCAACCAGCGCCAAGCCATTCTCAGCCTGGTTCGTACCCTTCCGGCATCTTCTTTTCAAGAACTTGGCACTGCCAATGGAAACCCCATGAGCGCTAGGGCATTGTTTTGGATCATTCCTGGCCATTTCAGACATCATTTTAACGTGCTACAAGAACGGTATTCCTAGGAGGCTAGCATTTTTTGTCACCAAACTTTTCTACGATGAAATTCTTAAGCCATTTCTGTAATTTTTTCTTAACCTAACTAAAAAATTGCGTTATTTCCTTTTCTAAAAAAACTTAAAATCACATGAGACATTTACTCTTCAGTTTGGCCATTTTGGCTTGTATGCCGGCTGTTTTTGCCCAGACGACTAGAAAAATAGAGGTGGAATCAAAAGTTGAATCTACCTCTGAAGTAATGATCAAAGGGAAGCGAGTGCCTTACAAAGCTACTGCTGGAACCCAACCGGTATGGGACGATAAAGGGGAGCCAATTGCCTCTCTTTTCTACACCTACTACGAACGTACAGATATAGCAGATCGCAGCAAGAGACCCTTGGTGATCAGTTTCAATGGAGGGCCAGGATCTGCCTCCATCTGGATGCACTTGGCCTACACAGGACCTGTGGTGTTGAATATTGATGAGGAAGGCTATCCGGTCCAACCCTATGGAACCAAAGCCAATTCCCATTCCATTCTCGATGTGGCAGACATTGTCTATGTGGATCCAGTAAATACGGGATACTCCAGAATAGTGAAAGAAGATACCCCTCGATCTACTTTTTTTGGAATCAATGCTGATATCAAATACCTCGCAGATTGGGTCAATACCTTTGTCACCCGACAAAATCGCTGGGCTTCTCCAAAATACCTAATCGGGGAAAGCTACGGTACCACAAGGGTAGCAGGACTAGTGGCTCAGCTCCAAAATTCCCATTGGATGTATTTCAACGGGGTAATCCTAGTGTCTCCGACAGACATGGGGATTTTGCGCGATGGGCCTGTGAAAATGGCGAACTATTGGCCCTACTATGCAGCTACAGCCTGGTACCATCAGGCCCTGCCTGCAGAATTACAAGCCAAGGATTTGGATGAGATCTTGGCCATCGTAGAACCTATGGCTGTAAATGAGATTCTGCCAGCCATGGCCAAAGGAGGTTTACTTTCTGAAGCAGAGCGTGAAGCAATCGCTACCAAAATGGCTTACTATTCAGGCTTGAGTAAGGAATCCATTCTTCAACATAACCTGATGGTTCCTACCAGCTTTTTTTGGAAAGAGCTCCTACGAGAAAGAGATGGCATGACCATAGGTCGATTGGATAGCCGGTACAAAGGATTTGACCGCATGGAGGCTGGGGATAGATACGACTATGATCCTGCTTTGACCAGCTGGAATCATGCCTTTGCGCCAGCCTTTAATTTGTACGCCAAGAATGTACTTAAGTACACTACGGACTTGACTTACAACCTTTTTGGCCCAGTGAATCCTTGGGATCGTAGCAATGAAAACACGGCGAACGATCTAGGCACGGCCATGAGGCAAAATCCTTACTTGCATTTGATGGTTCAGTCCGGGTATTTCGATGGGGGTACGGACTATTTCAACGCAAAGTATAGCACCTGGCACATAGATCCCAATGGAAAAATGAAAGATAGAATCGATTTTAAAGGATACCGTTCTGGGCATATGATGTACTTGCGTGCCGAAGACTTGGCCACCTCCAACGAAGATATTCGCCAATTTATCCAAAAGTCTGCCGTGGCTCCTGGAGAAGCTGCGAAATACAAGTAAGTCTAGATTTTGTTACAGCAAAAAGGGTCCTGAGTCATCAGGACCCTTTTTTTAGGGTAATGCGAGTAGAGAAAACTCCTCCAAGGAGCACACCTCTTCCGAAAGCCCTAAACTTTTACCTAGGAGCCGGTATACATCCTTTAGTCCATTGCCCGCATGTCGTAACTGCTGTATGGAAAATGCTCCTGCTGATTTGGAGAGTTTACTATGATCAGGACCTTTGAGTAAGGGATGATGGTAAAAGGTGCTTTTTGCAAACTCCACTTTTCCAAGAATACGAGCTAGATCGAGTTGGGCTAGGGTAGAAGGAAACAAATCCTGTCCTCGTACAATCAGATCTACCCCAAAATGCAGGTCATCTATCAACGAACAGAGCTGGTAAGCAGGAAGCCGGTCTTTTTTACGTACCACATAACAGCTAGCTTCTTCTGGAAGCAAGCTGTTTTTCCGTAGATCTGGATAGGAGGTATAGTCTAGAAAATCAGCGTCCAAGGTATTTACTCTCCATGCGCTTTCTTCCTTATCTAAAGGAAATTTTTTGTCTATGCAGTTCCCCAAGTAAACTCCATTGGGATGGAGCTGAAAGATTTGACTTCTACTGCAGGTACAGGAAAATACCTGCTTGGTCTCCCGAAGCTCCTTTAAGGCAGCCTCGTACAGAGGTAATCGTTTCACCTGAGACCACTCCTGCTCAAATTCTTCCAAGGATTTTGGGCCTTCGTCTACCTCTATTTCTAAAAAATTCAAGGTTTCAAAAATGTCTTGTACATACTCGGGCCTATACCTTTCCCTGTCTAAATCATCAATTCTTAACAAGAGTTTTGCTTCATGACGCTTTGCTAGAATCTTAGTGAGTAGAAAAGAATAAGCATTTCCCAAATGAAGGAAGCCACTAGGTGTGGGGGCAATGCGCGTACGTACAAACTTCATGGTTCAAAGGTAATTTTTATCCTCGCCAAAATAAATGCACCTAGGTTCAGTTCTTAATTTTCTTTAACATCTAGGATGGTACGACTTCTACCGAAGTGACTACTTTTGTGGGCACATGAGAAGGTATTGGTTTTTGGTTTTTTTCCTATTCCAACTGCTAGAGGTATTTGGTCAAAGAAAATACAGCGGCAATGTCGTAGATGCTTGGGATAAAAAATACTTGGAAGGCATAGAAGTGATCAGTTCTCGTAAGGAAAAGGCAATCTCCAATGCTCGCGGTTATTTTTCAATTGATGCGCTTATGGGAGATACCCTTTCCTTTTCATTTCCTGGGTTTTTAGAAAAAAAAGTGATCTTGGAGGAGGAGACTTTTCTTTTTATAGAGCTCCAAGATCGAGCCCGATTGCTGCCTACCTTTCAGGTTGATGCAGAGCCCTTTCGATTTAGGTTTAAAGATGGAAAACTTAGTTTGGTGGAAGAAGAGGAGAAAACTACCTCTACTTTAAGCCAGCAATTGGGTGCTGGGGTATTGGATTCAAGTTCCCCTCAGCCTGGAGTAGCCATTTATGGCCCTATAAGCTATTTCACCAAAAGGAACAGGCAACTCAGGGCTTACGAAAAAAGATTAGAATGGGAAAGGAGGCGAAGTGGCTATTTAGAAATTATAGATTCCGATTCCCTTAGAAATACGTGGATGAAAGCCTATGGGATAGATAGAAGCAAATGGGATGAACTACTTCTCAAATTCAATGCAAAAAATGCCGAAAATGAGTTTTTAGATTGGTCCAAAGAACAAGTCCTCGTTGCCTTGGAGGAATTTTTAACCTCTGAATTGTCTTCAGATTTTTAACTTTTTCGCTTGAAAGACCAGGTAATGTAAAATCTGGCAACCTCCTCTTCTTGCGTATTTTTACCGATAGAGATTAGGGTAAGGACTTTAGACTCTCCTGCCTGTAAGGAATTTATCAAATCAAAAACTTCTTTGCCTTGCTGGCAGGAAAAAGTGATACGGGTATTCGCTTTTTTGGTGTACTCGGCCTTAAAATCTACAACCAACATGCTAAATGCTCCTCTCCCTGCCAAGGCCATTTGCCCCAATGCTCCCGTACTCAATTCTGCAGCGCCTGCGAGTGCAGCGAAATAAATAGACTTGAAGGGATTTTGGGTTCTCCAGCCGTAAGGAATCTGTACTTCGCAGGAAGTAGTATCCAGCTTTTGCATACGGATTTTCCAAAATAAGACAGATGGAAGCTTGAAAAACATTGCCCACCAAAAAATAAAGGGGTTCATCATTTTTTTTTGATAGGCTAAGGCTGCGGCTGTAGGACTGACTTTAGTTTCCATTTGGACTTAAAAAAAAGATTCTTTGAATTTTATGATAAAATTCAACAATAATAAAGTTCTTTTAGTACATTTAGAATAACCACCCAAAGAAAACCTTCCTATGAAAAAGTTAGCAACTCTATTTTTCGTTGTATATGCATTATCCTCTTGTTCAATCGTGCCACTGACGGGAAGAAGTCAACTTGCCATTTTTACTACCCAAGATTTGATGCCTCTTGTAAAAGACGAGTATAAAGAAACCTTATCAAGTGGTAAGGTATTGACGTCTACCAAAGAAGGCAAACAAATTGTGAAAGTTGGGAATAGGATGGCGGAAGCAGTAGAAACCTATTTGACGGAGCAAGGGTATGATTCCTTAGTAAACGAACTAGACTGGGAGTTTAATTTACTTGAGGACGAGGAAGTGAATGCCTGGTGTATGCCAGGAGGGAAGGTGGCATTTTATACTGGAATTTTACCCTATACCAAGGATGAAACAGGCATTGCAGTAATTATGGGTCATGAATTGGCTCATGCCGTGGCCAATCACGCGGGGGAAAGAATGTCGCAAGAAATCCTATTTGAACTTGGGGTAGGTACTATTGATCTTGCCATGGGTCAAGACCCTACCCTTACCCAGGAGATTTTACTTCTCTCTGTTGGAATAGCTTCTGATCTCAAATTGCTTAGTTTCTCGAGGAAACATGAACTAGAAGCAGATAGAATGGGTTTAATTTTTATGGCCATGGCTGGATATGATCCCAGAGAAGCTCCTTTATTTTGGGGAAGGATGGCTGAAGACGAAGAAGATGACGGATTGACATTTTTGTCTACCCATCCAGGTCATACAAAAAGAATGGAACGATTAAATTCTTTGCTTCCTGAAGCGATAGAGATTTATGAGCAAAGAAAAGGTTCTAATTAGCAATTGAAAGCAGTAAAAAGCTTAGCCTACAAGGACTAGATTTTATTCCGATGTATTTATATTTTAGCGTGCATTGAAGCCACGCAATTTGATCTGGGTAAGTTTTCTTTTTGTATCTAGAGGAAAGTCTCCCCGCATCATCCACTCGTAGTATCCTGGTTCTTCTTTTAGGGCTTGTTCTATAGTTTTGCCCTTGTGCTTTCCGAAATTGAAGATTTCTTGACCTTGGGAATTAAATACAAATCTCCCTGCAAGATCCACCATGCGTTCATTCACCAACTGGTGAATTTTTTTCATGTCATTTTCAAAGGTACCCAAGGCATTGCCTTGCATGTCTTCTACCAATTCACCTTGGTATCGGGCGATTTGGGCTCGGAAAACATCCACCGTAGCTAAGGTGTCTGCCTCAGCACTATGGGCGTTTTCTAATTTTCTGCCGCAGTAAAACTTGTATGCAGCACCCAGGGTTCTTTTTTCCATCAGGTGGAAAATTTTTTGTGCATCAATCAGATTTCTTTTATCCAGGTCAAAATCAATCCCCGAACGTAAAAATTCCTCCACAAGCAAAGGAATATCGTACTTAAGTACGTTAAATCCTCCCAAATCGGCGTTTCCTATAAATTGTACTACCTCTTGAGCTAGGTCTTTAAATAAGGGTTCATGCTTGATGTCCTTGTCGTAGATGCCGTGAATCAAAGAGGCTTCTAAGGGAATCGGTATACCTGGATTGATCCTTCTGGTATACAGCTGCTGCCCTCCATCGGGCATGAGTTTTATTATGGAAATCTCCACTATGCGGTCAGTAGCCACATTGGTTCCCGTAGCTTCTAGATCAAAAAAAGCAAGGGTATTCTTTAGGTTAAGGTGCATAGGAATTAAATTTTTCTTTGAGGGGTTGAAGATCCATATTGTCGTAATTGCCCGAGCTCATCAGGAGGAGGTTGGTATCTGCAAAGTCTTGAGCAAGTAAGAATTCGCTCAAGGCAGTACTATCTGTAAATAGAAGTAAATCTTTTCTTTGGAAGCCTTCCTGTAGCATTTCTTCCGACATCAACTCCAATTTTTTCAAGGCCACTGCATGGGGATTCAGGTAGATGAGCGCAGTATCTGCAGCATCCATGCTTTGGGCATAGTTGGGCAGGAATGCTTTGTTTAGAGAAGAATAGGTATGTAGCTCCTGAACAGCTATCAGTCTTCTGGATGGAAATTGCTTTTTTACGGCCTCTACGGTTGCTTTTAATTTGGAGGGTGCATGAGCAAAATCTCGAAAGAGGGTTCCTGAAGGATGGGAGGCCAAAACTTCCTGACGCTTAGAAGCCCCTTTGAAACTTGAAATGGAAGCATAAAACTGGGAAGGAGATAGGCCTAAAGCTTCGCAAACCAACATGGCTCCCTGAAGATTTTGAAGGTTGTGGTCCCCAAAGACACTTATAGGTAGTGGCCCTTCTGGAGTAATTAAAGCTGTTTTACCTTCAACAATTCTAGCCGGATGCGCTCCGTAAGGAATTTTCTGACCTTTAGACAAAGTTTTCTTTGCTACCGAATCCACGAGGGGATCTGCACTGCAATAGATTAATCCTCCATCCTCCGGCGTCCTGTCCATCAATTGGGAAAACTGTGCTACGTATTCCTCAAAATCCGGAAACACATTGAAATGGTCCCAGGCGATCCCACTGACCAGGAGAAGGTCATGGCGGTAATGGAAAAATTTAGGGGTACGGTCGATAGGTGAAGTCAAATATTCATCACCTTCTATAATCATGACAGGGGCATCTGAAAGTTGCACCATCAAGTCAAATCCTTCTATTTGAGCGCCAACCAAGTAGTCCATGGCCATTCCTTGATCTTTCAACACGTGCAAAATCATCGACGTGATGGTCGTCTTACCGTGAGACCCAGCTATCACCACTCTTTTTTTGGATTGGCTCTGGTTGTAAATAAACTCTGGGAAAGAAAAGACGGGAAGTCCCAGTTCTTGGGCTTTTAAGAGTTCGGGGTTGTCAATTCGCGCATGCATTCCCAAGAGGATTCCATCCAAGCCTGCATGTATTTTTTCTGGAAACCAACCCATTTTTTCAGGTAGTATGCCGGCTTGATCAAGTCTGGTCCGCGAGGGTTCGTAGATTTCATCGTCACTTCCCGTGACGTATTCTCCTTTTTTGACCAAAGCAAGGGCCAGATTATGCATAACAGCGCCACCAATGGCTATGAAATGGTATCTTTTCATGAACGTGATCAACTATGGTACTTTACACCAAACATAATCATAAAAATTTGCTGCAGACTTACCCTCTAGAGATAAGTTTTTACTTTTTAAAAATTCCAAAATTAGTCCTGCTTTTGAGCCTACATAGGGTAATAAAAAGGACTATTTTTTCGTTGAAATGAAGCAAGTAAATAGCCCAAAAATGCAATTCTAGCCTTGTTGATAACTATTGGAAAAATTGTGTAAAACTCTTCCCCAAATGCAGGTAATTTTGATTTATGTCCGATACCACCCCATCCACCCGAGGCTATAGAAAAAAGCCATCTTTTGATTCCCCTACCAATTATTTAGGAAAAGTTCCTCCCCAGGCGACTGACTTAGAGGAAGCCGTCCTAGGTGCATTGATGCTAGAAAAAGATGCCCTCACCTCGGTGATAGATATTTTAAAAGTGGAAAGCTTTTATAAGGAAGGGCACAAGGTGATTTTTCAGGCCATTATTGACCTTTTTACAGAAAGTCAACCCATTGACTTACTGACGGTGACCACCCAACTTAGGAAAAATGGGACCTTAGAAATTGCTGGTGGAGCATTTTACATTACCGAGTTGACCTCCAAGGTATCTTCAGCGGCCAATATAGAATTTCATGCGCGGATCATTACCGAGCAATCCATCAAGAGGGAGCTGATTCAAATTGCCTCAGAAATACAAAGAGATGCCTTTGAGGAAACTACCGACGTCTTTGAACTTCTGGATGGGATGGAGCAGTCCCTTTTTGAAATCTCAGAAAAGAATATTCGTAAGAATTACTCCGACATGCGGTCCATCATGCGGGAGGCCATCCAAGAATTGGAGGTTAGGAAAAATCAAAAAGATGGGCTTACTGGGGTGCCTTCTGGATTTACTGCTCTGGATCGTGTTACCTCAGGATGGCAAAAATCAGATTTGATCATTATTGCAGCTAGGCCTGCCATGGGAAAAACTGCTTTTGTTCTTTCTGTATTACGAAATGCAGCCGTAGACCACAACCGCCCAGTAGCCATTTTTTCCTTGGAAATGTCATCCATTCAATTGGTGAATAGATTGATCTCCTCGGAGGCAGAGTTGGATGCAGAGAAAATTAAAAAAGGTACTCTTGCTGACCACGAGTGGGCGCAATTGGTACATAAAACCTCTCGACTTTCCAAAGCTCCCTTATTTGTAGACGATACGCCTGCCTTGTCTATTTTGGAACTTCGGGCAAAATGCAGAAAACTAAAAGCGCAACACGACATTCAAATGATTGTGGTAGATTACCTGCAATTGATGTCTGGCGATGCCAAGGGTTCTTTTGGAGGCAATAGGGAACAAGAGATTGCCAGCATTTCCAGGGCATTGAAAAAGATTGCCAAGGAATTAAGTATTCCGGTCATTGCACTTTCCCAACTTTCGCGTGCGGTGGAAACTCGCGGGGGAGACAAAAGACCCCAGCTTTCTGACTTGAGAGAATCAGGAGCCATAGAGCAAGATGCTGATTTGGTGATGTTTTTATACCGTCCCGAATACTATGGAATTACAGAAGATGAAGGAGGAGCTTCTACAGCTGGGGTGGGAGAGGTGATAGTGGCCAAGCATAGAAATGGATCTTTGGATACCGTCAAATTGAGATTTATCGGTAGATACACCAAGTTTACTGACCTAGACATGGGAATGGGATATCCTACTTCCGCATCTGCTGGAGTATCCTATGCACACAAGTTTACTTCTAGTGCTTCAGGAATGTCTACTTTCGAAAAGGACCAAACCATCAACCTACCCAGTAAAGCCAACGAAGAAGATACCGATGCTTCCTTCTTGGGTGACAATGAACCGGCTCCATTTTAAGAATTCATGAAAGGAATTCTATTTCAACCTTCTCACCCTTCTAAAATCCAGTACACGGAAGTGGCAAGACCTGCCTGTAAACCAGACGAGGTCTTGGTGCGAGTTAAGGCTGCCGCACTCAATCACAGAGACGAATGGTGCAGGCAAGGATTGTACCCCAACCTGAAGGAGGGTATTGTCCTAGGTTCTGATGGGGCAGGTGTGGTAGAGGAAATTGGTTCAGAAGTGAATCCAAGCTTCCTAGGAAAGGAAGTTATTATTAATCCTGCGCTACATTGGGGATCCAACCCGCGGGCTCAGGGGGCAGAGTTTGAAATTTTAGGAATGCCTAGAAACGGGACTTTTGCTGAATTTGTCACTGTTCCTGTAGATAGAATCCATTCCAAACCCATTCATTTTTCTTGGGAAGAAGCCGCAGCTTTTCCCCTAGCAGCTCTTACTGCCTACAGGGCGGTGGTGGTCCAAGGGGGTGTTACATCCAAAGACAAAGTTTTGGTGACGGGAATTGGAGGTGGAGTAGCCCTTTTTGCCTTACAAATCGCACATGCTTTAGGAGCTACGGTACTGGTCAGCAGCAGTTCAGAAGATAAATTGGCGCAAGCAAAAAAGCTTGGAGCCTCTTTCGGTTTTAATTACACGACGCCCACTTGGACCACTGCCTTGCTTCAGCAAACAGGAGGAGTAGATCTGGTCATAGACGGTACCTCTGGAGATACGCTTTCTTCCTTGATGTCAGTTTGTGTGCCTGGTGCTAGATTGGTGTTTTACGGAGCGACCCGCGGCAATCCACCCCAATTGGAAGCTAGAAAACTATTTTGGAATCAACTCAAACTTATTGGATCTACCATGGGCTCCGATACGGATTTTATTCGCGTTTTGGAGTTGTTTACTTCAGCTTCCCTCAGGCCTACGATAGACCAAGTTTTCTCCTTAGCGGATGCCGAACATGCTTTTGATCGCATGAAAAGGGGTGAGCAATTGGGAAAGATTATTTTGGTGCCTTGAAATCTATTCTAAACCGCTTTCAAAAAGTAAATTTTGATAGGCGTTAGTCAATTCTTTTTTTGTTTTTTCTTCCTTCAACACCGATGCCAATGCAATACCTGACTCAAGGGTCTGTTTTGCTTTATCCATCAGATCTTCTTCACTAAAAAACTGAGCGGCAGGGAAATAAGTTGGAAGATAGTTGGGAAAAGTCTCAAGCAAATAATCAAAAAGATGAGCCGCTTTAGGCTTGTCCAATTCGCGATACTCTAAAGCCAGAGCATAAAAATTGAATGGATTTTCGGGTTCCTCCAACGTAAAAGCCTGTAAGGTAGCGATGCGATCCAAATTGCTCATCAATAGTTTTTTTAATTAAGGACAGCCTGTTATTTTCACGCAAAATAAATCTAAATAACCTAATTCTAAACCAATGAAGATTCTTGTTTGTATCACGCACGTGCCCGATACGACTTCCAAGATTCAATTTACTTCCAACAATACCAAGTTGGATACCGCTGGGGTGCAGTTTATTATTGGCCCCTACGATGATTATGCTTTGGCCAGGGCTGTAGAACTTAGAGATCAGACAGGGGGGACACTAACTGCTGTAAATGTAGGCGAAGCAGAAACAGAGCCTACGTTACGCAAGGCATTGGCTATTGGAGCAGACGATGCCATTCGTGTCAATTCATTTCCCAAGGACAGTTATTTCGTCGCCAAGCAACTAGCACATATTGCTAAGGAAGGTAGCTACGACCTTATCCTGATGGGTAGGGAATCTATTGATTTTAATGGAGGAATGGTTCATGGGATGGTTGGAGAGCTTCTTGGCATTCCTTCTTTTTCTCCCGTGATGAAATTGGATGTGGAAGGCAAAAGAGTTACCATGGCTAGAGAAATCGAAGGGGGTAAGGAATACGTAGAAGCTCAACTCCCCCTCATTGCAGGCTGTCAAGAACCCATAGCCGAATGGAAAATTCCAAATATGCGAGGCATCATGTCGGCAAGAACAAAGCCCTTGACCGTAGTACAGCCTGTCTCTCTAGAAACCCAGGCAGAAGCGGCAAGCTTTCAATTGCCAGCAGCCAAAGGGTCTGTCAAATTAATTGACAAAGATCAGGTGGGAGAATTGGTAAGACTCCTTAAAGTAGAAGCAAAAGTGCTTTGATTTTTTTGTAATTTAAACGTAACAGATAACACATGGCAATTTTAGTATATCTCGAACAAGCAGCTGGAAAAGTAAAATCCACCAGTTTAGAGGCAGTTTCGTTTGCAAAAGCCTTAACTCAGAAAACAGGTGAAGGGGAAGTAG